>JACCDQ011833926.1_pt1 | contig 15459 bp, 13 predicted proteins | sample 7446031 | NCBI WGS metagenome assembly JACCDQ01 (sample SAMN15323442, study PRJNA562643) | freshwater metagenome | isolation source: river surface water | place: USA:Blue River Watershed | collected 2017-08-17
CACAAAAAAACAAAGTTCCACCTAAAAATGACTAAAGATAAGGTTTATGAATAAATCGTGGCAGTAATGAAAGCCCCGTTTTGCGAAAGCGAAACGGGGCTTTTTTTTTCTTTTAAAATGTCCGCTTTTGTCCAATTTATCGACTTGATTGGTGTTCGTTAAGGACGTATATTTGTAAAAACTAAAGGTAATACTTTGTACCTACGCTTCAATCGTTGAAACCAAGATGAAAGCTGAACCCCTCAACAGCAACAATTTGAGCTTTTTTTTTCTTTATTAAACTTTATTAAAAATAAAACTAATGAAAAAAGTATTCTTGATGCCGCTTCTAATAGTAACATTATTACTGGGAGGTTGTGATAATTCTGAAAAAACTTTGGCTGCGAAAGAACTCAAAGAGGCGGTTATTCTATCAAAAGAATATGCAGCAATTAAAGAAAGCGAATTACAACTTCAGACTTTTGCGAAAAACATCGATGAAAAAACACTACTTGCAATGAAAAGCCTTATGGATAAGGTAGGACAGGAAGAAAAAACAGCGTTTAAAGACGGTTACTACCCGAAAGCCAGACAAATTGTTTTGGATTTAAAACTCGACCAAAACACGACTGACAAACTACTTTATTTTTTATCTATTAGAGAGAATGCTACTGAAAACTTTTTTGCACTGACCCAAACTTATCCGCAATTAAAAGACAACAAGCTTTTGCTCACGGAATTGATGCTTACCGCAACGCAAAGTATTTAACCTCTAACTAATAAAATTCTGTTTTATCGAAAAAAAAAAAAAGCGGCTATTTTGTAGCCGCTTTCAATAATACCAAATTCAATCATTAATCCCTCGCAATTAACCATTTTGCAATAGCAGGAGTCAATACTTTTTGAGAACGTCCGCCAACGAAAACGCCAATGTGTCCGCCCGGAAATTCCAATAATTCTTTATCTTTTGAACCAATCGCCTCATGAATAGGCTTTGTAGTCGCAGGAGGAACGATATGGTCATTTTTTGCATAAATCGTCAAAACGGGCATCGTGATGTTTTTCAAATTCACTTTTAGACCGTCTAAGACAAATTCCCCTTTGATGAGTTTGTTTTGCTGATACATATCTTTGATAAATTGACGATACGTTTCACCTGCTTGAGAAGGCGAATCAGCAACCCAGTATTCCATGCGTAGAAAGTTCATCAAAGTATCTTTGTTTTGCATGGTTTTCGGCATCGCCATATATTTTCTTGTTTTATTCATAGGTTTCAATAAATCAAAACCTGTATTCAAGAAATCACCAGGCACAATTCCATTAAAACCATCGACAACCGCATCAACGTCCAAGTCTTTTGCCCACTTGAAAAGCAACCCTTCGGTATTGTCAAAATCGACGGGCGTAACTAAAGTGATTAAATTTTTGACTTTTTCGGGGTGCAATGCACTGTAAATCAAGCTAAACGTTCCTCCTTGACACACGCCGAGTAGGCTCACTTTATCAATATTTTCGGTATCGCAAATGAAATTCACGCAATCGTGAATATTACCGAGAATGTAGTCGGACATTGTTTTGTAGCGTTCAACGCTCGATGCGTAGCCCCAATCAATGACATAGACATTCATGCCCTCGCTCAACAATTTGCGAATAAAACTCAAATTCGGTTGCAAATCCATCATTTCCCAACGATTTACCAACGCATACGAAATTAAAATCGGTGTTTGCGCTTTGATAGGATTTTCGTTTTCGAAACGATACAGTTTCACTTTGCCGTCTTGCCACACCAATGTTTTAGGTGCTGTTGCAATATCTACCTCGCTGACCTCTGCAATGTTTTTTATCGCATCAGAAACAGTATTTACCTGTTCTAACATTTGGTCAGTCATTGTTGCTTTTTCCATTTTTTTACGTGCTTTTTGTTTTTACAAAAGTAAATTTTTAAAACAAAATTATTTTAAAATAAAGAAAATAAAAGTTTTAATCTACTTTTGTTTTTTTACGCGTTGTTGTTCTTTTTGTGGAATCGCCCTCTGAAATAATAATTGCATCAGAAACGGGTAACAATTTCTCGACTTCTGCCAATCGGCGTTCTAAAGTGCGTATTTTTTTGCGTAACGCATTCGTTTCCTGTGCGATGTCATTCGCTTCGGAACGCATGACGAAAGGCAAGTCAGCAAACGCCAACTCGATGAATTCGTCCGTTTTTGATTTTACACCTAAACCCGCTTTTGCGACTTCATTTTGAAGTTTAGAATACGCATCAGATTCCAACACTTTTGTAATATCGCCTTCCAAAACATTGACGTAACGATTGAAAAATGCTTGAAAATCAGGCAGTTCTTTTTTCGTTTGATATTCTTCGTAATAGGCTTTCAAGGTTTTAGGCAACGCATTTTGCCCTGCTTGATAAACCATAGTTTGCATTTCAGCCGATTTTACCAAAAATGCAACGTAGGTAAATTGAATATCGCGCAAAATTTTTGCAGCTTTTACTTCTTTGGTAGGTCCTAAAACGGTGTAGTATGGTGCTAAATTTTGACGAGTTTGTTCGTTAAAGTCCGCCACCATTTGAAAATAAGGCGAAGCGTTCATGCTTGCTGCTTTTTGAGTTTGCGCAGCCCAAGTATCCATGAAGTTTTGAACATTCGGCAACCCTTTTTGAAATTGGCTAATATTTTTTTCAAAAAAAGTATTCGCTTGTTCTACCATTTCGCTTATATTAAGTGTGTTAGGAAATCCCATAAATTGATTGACGATATTTTTGTAAGCATCAGGCGAAAAATATTTATCGACTGCCTCTTTGTTGTAAATACCAAATTCGACCAACTTTTGAAAGGTTGTCCAATAGTTTTTCAATTCGCTATAAGTTGCCGAAAAACGTTCTAAGTGTGGACGCATATTTTCGGGCAACTTTTCCATGATGCTATCATGCAACAACTTCGTACTATTTTCTGTCCAGTCGTTCCATGTTTTTGCGTTCCAAGATTTAGGCAATTCAATAGACGTATCGAAGTTGTCTTTATAATATTTCAACCATTTATCCGAAAACTCTGCTTGTAGGGCGACCCATTTTTGAAATTGCTCTGGTACTTTGGTGAACGCCTCTTTTGGGTCACCGATTTCCATAGCATTTTCAAACAAGGCTTTTTGTTTTGAATACCATTCTTTCAATAAGTCTTGTCCTTTTACTTCCTCTTTTTGTGGGTTGGCAAAAGAATCCATCATTTTTTTAGAGGCATCTGTCCAAAAGCCAAATACTTTTTTTTGTCCGTCTGCTAATGCCTCAAACTGTTCTGTAAAACCTTTCATATTTTTATAAAATTAAATTATTTGCCGTTATTTTATTCTTAAAACAAAAAACAACGGCAAACAAGGCGATTTAAAATAATTCTTGAATAGCTTTTGTGTTAGCGGTAGCAGTTTCGTAAACCGCATTGAACATATCTTTGTAGAGTTCATTCGTTTTTTCTACGAGTGTTTTACCGCTTTCTACTGTATTTTTTTCAGCTAATCCTTTGTAATATCCTACGACATTGTTATAAAGTGCAGTATTCGCTTCGAGTGCTTTGTTCATGTTAGTTGGTAAAACATCTAACATTTCTTTCACATCTTTCACTTTCAGCATACCTTCAGCGATTTCTTTTTGAGCCGCATAGTAGGTTTCAAAAGCTGCTTTATCCATGACCTCTGGGTAAGTAGGAGTCATCAATTCCACCAACGCAGTTGTTTTCGCTGCAAGGGTTTCCATTAATTTTGTTTGATTTTCAGTAAGAATTTCGAAATAATTTTTAGCCGCCATGACTTGTGATTTTTGAAAGTTTGAAGAATAATAAAATCGGTTATGATGAATGAAAAGTAATTTTTTGTTTCAAATATTAACACAAAGTTAGGCAGCATTGCAGGGGCATACAATAGAGAAAATCAGCAAAAAAGCATGGACTTTAATTATTTTTAAAATTATTTCTGATGTAAAATATTGATAATCAATTTATTAAACTGTAAATAATAATTATGGACTATTATTTTTATAAATGAAATTGGTCATTTCGTAAGTCTAACTGAAGTTGTGCAGTATAACGGGCGTTTCAAACGCTCCGTTGTCATTTTTAGCCTAAACTTGTACGTATTACGTAATACGTAATACGTATAGTGATATTGATTATCAATAGTTTATGAAAAAAATATTACTTTTTCCAAGCCTCGACTCGCTGAACAGCATTTTCACGGATATTTACCCAAAACAAATTGTAGTCGGCAACGTGCCAATTTTTTTTCAATAAAAGCGATGCAGGAACTTTGATGTTAGGTTTTCCTATCCAAAGCAAACCTCGATGACTTTTGGCATCGGACAAGTTCGGTGCAATCGTGTAATCGGGCAAAACACCCCCTTTGTTTTCGCTGTAATTCGCGTATTTGTCGCCTGTCGTCCAAGTAATAGGATTAGTCGCTACGGCACGATACAGTTTTTTTAGGTAATTTTTGGGGTAATAATTGTCAGCATACGTGTTCCACGAGCAAAAACATCCTGTTTCTGTTGCATTTCGGCATGGAAAAATGTTTTGAAAAGCGTCAGGAGCGATAGGCATACCGACTAAATAAGCGGCAACTAACCGTTTTTGAAGCGGCTTTTTATCAAAAAATTCTTTCAAAAGCCTTTCTGCGTGATTCGTCCCTTGACTGTGTGCCGCCAAAATTATCGGTCGCCCTTCGTTACAATTCACCAAATAATACTCAAAAGCGGCTTTTATGTCAGTATAAGCTAATTCAAAGGCTTTGTTTGCATTGGCGGTGTCTTTGGTGAAATAGACCCAAATATGGGCTTGTCGGTAGCGCGGTGCATAGATTTTTCCTGCGGCATTGAAAGCCGTTGCCTGATGCAGGATGGCAGAAGAGTCGACATCTGCATTAAAAGCGACATCATCTACGGGGGCGTTCCATTCGGTTTGCCCTTTTTTTGTACCCGAATAAATGGTTGGATAAATAAAAAAAACATCGGCAGTTGCTTCGCTTTGTTTCTCAGGAAATTGCGGTGAAGGTGTGCGGTCTGCAACGTCTTTTTTGGTAGGTAAAGCTGCCCAAAATTCGGGTTTGCTGTAATCTGGTTTTTGGGGAATTTTCGCCATTTGAAAATCACTTTTTGGGCGAAAAGTGTTGGTCGGCAGGTCGCAATTTTGCAACAATAAAACGCTTAGAATAAGGCACAAAACCTGTATTTTTTTCATAGTTATAGATGTTATGATTTTTATTTTTTGTACGTATTACGTAATACGTAGTGTATTATTGAAAATCAATAAGTTATAAATTTTATAATTGAAATTTCTTTTGAAAAACGCCCATAGCGTATGCGGAAATGTTGGTCATAACCTTTCCGTCACGGTGTGCTTCTTTGATTTCAAAAATAGCCCTGTGAATGTCCATCGGCAAGGCAGTGATGACAATTTTTTTGGCTTGCAGATGCGAGAGCCGCAGGTCATTGACTAACTTCGAGAGGAGTTGTTCTTGCTCTTCAGAAATAGGAATTTCGGAGAGCGGTTTAATGGAAAATTCGAGGCGATCTACCTTGCGTCCTTCTTTGATTTCTTTGAACTCAAAAGCCATATCGGTCACAGAAAGTTCTTTCTGTGCTTGGTCAATAACGTACTTTTTGAACGCTGCGTATGACGAGTATTTTTCCTCGATTTTTAGGCGGTACTTCAGCGTTTCGACCTTTTCTACAAAAAAACCTGTCGACTTGAACTGGTGCAGCATTTCGTAAATGCGCATCGAGTGTACTGACTTGAAACTCAAAATGTACTTGAGCGGCGTTGCCGTAAAATGCTGTTTTAGCTGCAATAAGTACGGTTTAAGCGAGGGAGTAAAGCGTACTTGAATGACACCCTTCCCTTTCAAATAAATCGCCTCAGAGAGGATAGAAATTTGAAGTAGGCGGTCTGGCTCCTCGATTTCATAGACCTTTCCGATGAGAGCTTTCGTTTCCTGCCGCAATTTACCGTAAAGCATTTTGGACTTGTAATCCACTTCGGACACAAAATCCTTGACGTTGATGCTGTACGGCTTGAAGTCTTCGTCGTCAGGTTGAATCATGGAAATTATGTAAAGCAGGATTTTTTTTTGGAACGCCGTCATCTCGTACCGTGCGTTGATGAGGGCATTGGACTGCACAGCGACCTGCTGTTTTTGTGCATTTGTCTTTTTCGTTTTGTTGGCTTTCATGGGGCAAAAATAGGTAAAAAATCGAAAAGATAGAACGAAAAGATAGAACTATCTTTTCGTTCTATCTTTTCACCCTCTAATTCTATCCTTTAAAATCGAAAAAAGCCTCAAAAACACCCTCTAATTCTATCCTTTCACCCTCTAATTCTATCCTTTCACCCTCTAATTCTATTGTTCATCGCCCTCAAAGCAAGTCATATCAACAGCTTCCAGCCGCCTAAAAATACTTAAAAAATATTTAAAAAATCACGTTTTTTTAGGGTGGTATAAGCGAAAAAATTTTTTACCCTTTTTTACTGTTTTTTCGGGCTTTTCGTCCACTTTTCGAGGGCAATTTTTGCCCCTTTTTTTCGAGTTATCCACATCAATTCTCAAAATTGGAAAAACCAAAAAAAATGGGAAAAAAAGGAAGAAAACGAATCACGAAAACGCCCTAACTTATTTTATCATGATTTTAACACTATATAAAATATTGAAAATCAGTTATTTATGTTTTTGTAAAAACGACCATAATCCTGCCTACCTCCCCAAACCTCTGAAAAACCCCCTTTTGTGCGTGTATTACCCCTGCGAAAATTACTAAGTAAAAGAGGGTGTTTTTTTGCATAAAATATTGATAATCAATTAATTATGGCGTTTTTTAGAGTTTTTTTCTAAAAAACACCTACCTATCGCATCATTTTGCCGATATTTTCGAGGGCAATTCTGAACAGACGAAACGGAATGAACTACGATTTTTGGGATTGTTGAACCTAAACGCTATTTCGTGCAGAAGGGGCATTTTTTTCGTTCTAAGCGACTTTAATTGAAGTTTTACTAAATTCTACACAACGAAACATAAAATCGCTTAGAACGAAAATTTTAGGGCAAGACGAAAAATTGTTGTCTATCATCATCAAAATTTGTTTGATTGTAACTTTCGGGTCTGAAATGGAAGGGATATTTTACGACAAAGGAGCATTTTTTTCGTTCTAAGCGACTTTAATTGAAGTTTTGCTAAATTCTACATAACGAAACGCAAAATCGCTTAGAACGAAAATTTTGCCGCTAAAGCGTTGAGGTGAAAATCAGAATTAGGGTTTTTCAATAAAATGCTGTTTTTAGTCTATTTTTTGGGTAAATAAAACTTGTACGTACTACGTACTACGTAATACGTATTACGTACAATGACATTGATTATCAATGTTTTAGAATCGTAAAATGAAAAGTTGTACCGACATTTTCTTCGGAAGTAACCCAAATTTTGCCGTTGTGTTGGTCTATGATTTTTTTGCAAGTTGCTAAACCGATGCCGTTGCCTTCATATTTTGTTTGGTCGTGAATGCGGTAAAAAATCTTAAAAATACGTTCTTGCTGATTTTTTGGAATACCGATTCCATTATCCGAAACGGTGAGTTCCCAAAAATCTTCGTTTTCGATGCCTCGCACGTCAATCACAGGCGGCAGTTCAGGTTTAGAAAACTTAATCGCATTTGAAATGAGGTTTTGCAAAAGTTGTAAAATTTTGATTTTTACGACTCGAAGTTCGGACGGGAGGTTATCAAAATCAATCGTAACGTTTGATTCGTTGATTTGAGTTCGTAGGTTTTGAATAGTCAGCATCATCAAATCATTGAGATTGACGACCTCGAAAATATCTTTTTCTTTTGAACTAATCGTAGAGTAGGCGAGGAGGTTTTCAATGAAGATACTCATGTTTTTCGTTCCTGTTGTAATGAAGTGCAAATATTCGCTTATACGAGTAGAAACAATGTTTTCTGATTTTATTGCTTTTTGAAGCAGCTTGACGTAGCTGTTCACGGTTCGAAGCGGCTGTTTAAGGTCGTGTGAGGCGAGTTGAGCGAAATATTCAAGTTCTGCGTTTGACGTGATGTAAAACTCAAGTTCATTGTTTTTACTTTCCAATACTTTCGACTGTTCTTCTAAAATTCGCTGTTTTTCTTCTATTTCTATATTTTTTTGTTGTAAAATTTCATTTATTTTATGAATTTTTTTATTCGTAAAATAAAGAATAATTGCAATTGTCAAAACGAATAAAACAGTAACGATAAGCACCCAATTTTGCAACTGCTGTTTTTTGATTGTTGCGACATCTTTCTCGCGTTGTACTTTCAATACTTTATTTTCTTGTTCTTTTTGATACGCCTTGAAGTCACCTCGCAGCAAGCCCATCGAAAACGCCTTGTCCGTATCATAAACAGTATCTTTCAATAAAACATACTGTTTGTAAGCGTTGAGTGCTTGTTCGTGCTGTTTGAGTTTTTGGTATGTTTCGTAAATCACGAGATAAGTTTCCATTGCCGTTTCAGGGTTATCGAGACGGTTCGCAAAATTTTCTGCCTGTTTCAAACTTATCAAAGCGAAAGATAATTGCCCTCTTTGTAAGGCAATTTTCCCTTGTGCCAAGTAAGCTGCGGCAAAGCCCGAAATATTTTTAACTTCTTCGTATATTGGCAACGCAGCATTAATGTTTGCAGTTGCTGCGTTCAAATCTTTAAGGTATTCAAACTGAATTTTAGCAATTTCTAAATAATTATCTGCGATGCTATTCGTGATATTGGATTTTTTGAAATAAGTATTACTCTCTTCGTAATACATAATTGACTTTGAGTAATTTAGACGCAGTTTTTCTAACTTACCAAGTAGTTTTAACGCAATACCTTGTCCTCGAAAATCTTTTATTTTGGTACGAAGGTCTAATATTTGTCTTGCGGCGAACTCCGCTTTTTCGTATTGTTTTTCCTCAATGTAGATGTTGTAAAGGTGATTCTGACTGAATGCAATGCCTGAAACTGCTTCTTCACTTTTAATGGTTTTAAACGTTTCTATTGCCTTTTTTATGTGTAGAACTGCTTGTGAATAATCTGCAACGCTGTTGTATAATCCGCCCAGATTGTTCAAGGAATGTGCAAGTTGTAGCGTATCGCCATATTTTTTGGAAAGTTGATGGGCTTTTTGAAAAAAGTACAAGGCTTGTTGATGATTGTCTTGATATTTGCAAGACACACCCATGAAATTATACGTTTTCGTTAAAAGTTGTTCTTGCTTTATTTTTTTCGCAAGTTCGACCGCTTGCTGTCCGTGAGCAACCGCTTTAGCAGACGCTATTTTTCGGTTTTCCCAAACCAATTCCGTTAAAACGGATACCTTTTCGTTTTCCGAAATAGTTGGTAAAATGTTCAATAAACTATCAATCCGATATTGATTTTGGCACGAAACATTTTTACATATTGTCGAAAAAAACAATAGTAAAACAAAAAACTTCATGTTGTTAAATTGCAGATTTTGCATCATTTAGAAGTGTTGTCTTTGAGGGGTTGCACAAGTTATGTTATTTCGGTTTTTAAGGTCTTAAATCGTTTTAGGTGTTGTCTTATGATTAAAAATTGCAATATCTGAAAAAAACAATGAATTGCAATAAATTGAAATGCAAAAATGACTATAAAAATGCTTACGAAATGTTACAGAAATGTCAAAACAATTAAAAACTGAAATAAATATTTTTTGATAAATTTATTTTAATGTTTTATAAAGTATTGATTATCAATGTTACTATACGTATTACGTACTACGTACTACGTAATACGTATTACGTAGTACGTATAAATTCGCTACCTTGCCTCATAATTCATTCACCGAAAATCATCAAAACATTATGGCAAAAATCGTTATGTTTGGCAATCAAAAAGGCGGAATCGGTAAAAGTACGCTCACTATCCTCACCGCAAATGCCCTCGCTTCTCCTGAATTTGACTATAAAGTCCTCGTTATTGATAACGATAATCAACGCAGTATTTCTTCTGTAAGGGCTTATGATAAGGAAGAAATGGCGGAGGAATTAGGCGAAAGTTTCGATTTTCCGTATGAAGTAAAACCGATGACTTATTCTCAAATTCGTCAAAAAATTACCGATTTTGATAAAGTATATGATTTTGTGTTTATTGATACTCCTGGACGAATTGATTTAGAACAAGACCTCAAACAACAAGAAATTACGAAACTATTATCTTTTGTAGATTATGTTTTTGTCCCTTTCAAGGGTGGCGCACTCAACCTCGATTCTACACTTCGATATTCGAAATTATTATTAGATATTCAAGCCTTGCGCGAAGGGAAGGCACGTTCATTACACATTTACGGCTTAGTGAATTTTTATCGGCAACAAGCTATTACTGACCAAGAATTAAAAGAAGAAACGGATTATTTGGAAAATAATACAAATATTCAATTTATGAAAGCAAAACTTAATCAATACGCACTGTTTGAACGTTTGGATACTTACAAAAGCCTTTATATCAAAGGTTTGACGAGCAATAAAGCAAGAAAAAACTTTTCTGTTTGGTTCGAAGAGTTTTTAAGAATTGTTTTGAAATAAAAATTTAATTTTTAAATAAAAAAATATGACCATAAAAAAAAGAAAACTAAGAAGTGCTGTTTTTGAAGGAGAAACAAATGCGTTGCAAGAAAACCTTGATGCGGCAGAGGAAATTGTGGCGAAGGCGGTCAAGCCGCAAATGACTTCAGACCGAAATAAACGCATAAAGCTGACCACAGTCATAAGTCCATATCATCGAGCGTGTTTAGAATTTTTGTCAAAACAACAAAAAGTGAGCATGGCGGATTTGCTCGATTTGGTGATTGCGGATTACGTCAAAAATAATCATTTAATTGCAGAAAACGAGGAACTTTTAGCTGCATTCGAAACGATTTATAACTCAAAAACAAAATGATTTTTACAAGTTGTAAAATTCATAACCTATTGATAATCAACATAAATTTATACTTTTACTTAAAGTAAAAGTATAAATTTTGCCAAAAAATAAGTAACATACCTATAAGTCGAAAACCATTTCCAAAGCGGTCGCTAAAGCGTTATCGGGTTTTTGATTGAGCGTAATAGCAGGTTGTTTTATGAGTTGTTGGCTGAGCCGTTGAATGAGTTTTTGCCGTTCTGTGTCGGGTAAATAGCCAAAATTTGTAGATAATTCTTTTTCTAAAAGGTCTTGAATATGCGTTTTTAGCTTACTCAAACTTTTATTTACAGGAACTTTTTGTAGCCATTTGAAGAAGTCTTTTGATTCCGTTTCGATAATTTTACGAACAGTATTGATAGCCGTTTGCCGTTGCGTAGCAACTTGTTCGGTTTTTGTACTCAAATTATCGATATCAATAAGCGTGAAATTGGGGTTTTCGCCCAGACGCACGTCAATATTTGCAGGCATCCCCAAGTCAATGAACAACTTTGAAGTCTGCATTTCTGCCAAATTTTGTGTAAAACTGACCAAATTCGCTTGATTGCTTACACCCGAAATAATGATGTCTGCCGCCTCGATTGCTGAAACCAAACCGTACCAATCGCCTACTTGAAAGCCATAATTTTGACCCAATTTTTGAGCTGTTTCTCGTGTACGATTGATTATGGTAACACTTTGAAACTTGAATTTATCGGAATATTTCGCTACGTCTTTAATGATTTCACCTGCTCCGATAAGTAAGACATTTTTTTTAGCCAAGCCTATTGTTCCAAACTTTTGACGTGCCGCTAAAAGTGCTAAATAACTCGTAGAAGCAGAGCCGTTTCTGAAATCCGTTTCATTTTGAATTCGTTTGTGCATTTTAAAAGCGGTTTGAATTGCCCTTTCGAGAATTGTTCCTTGCACATTTTGTGCTTGTGCCTTCAAAAAAGACTGTTTCACTTGACTAATAATCTGCATATCCCCAATTACCAACGACCGCAAACCGCTGGATACCTCTAACAAATATTGCAGCGTTTCCTCTGTATTTTCCTTACAAGTGAAGTATTGTGCGTAATACGTGTCATGTTCTACGTATTGCGTAGCACGTAGATTTTTTATAAAAAGCAGAAAATAATGTAAAATCTCGGAGGTGTGATGAATATTCGTTTCAAAGTAGATTTCGGTGCGATTACAAGTTGCTAAAAGCATTAGCCCTTGGAGGTTAAAAATAGTTTTCACTCCTTCAGTAAATGCTGCCTGCTCAGTTTCACTCAAATGAAACAACGCTCTTTTATGCAAATCGGCAGTTTCATGTGATATTGCGACTAACTTGATGTTATTCATGGAGTTCTACGTTTTGTGTTTTTAGATGAAACGTTATTTTACTATCGCTATAATTTTGTATTTTGTAGGTTGTAGATAGTAAAACTTTTGTAATGCGTTTGTTACGAATGGCTCGAAAACGACCGTAAAGAAAAGGAAACATTTTTGGGGTTCAGATGATTTTTGTCACAAGGGCAGATAATATTCGTCAAAAAGACAAATTTATTTTCAATTTTGATAATCAATAGACAAATGTGGTGAAAAAAGCAGGTGAATGAAAAGAAAAGTACCGAAATAAAAAAGGCTACTTCATGGATTTTGAAGTAGCCTTTTTGAAAAAAATAGGTAAATTATTATTTTTTATCTTCAGCGTCCTCGCTACCGAGCAGCACCCCTTTGATGTTGTAGTAGTGTTTCATGCTTACTTTTTCATTCGTGTCATATTCAAACGAAATAAATGCAACATCAGACTCGTCATTATCCATCAAGCGTGTGACCATTTCGTGTTTAGCGTTCAAAAACTCCTGTTTGATAACTTTTCCTGAGTCGTCATAATGATAATGCACAATCGGAGCGGAATCTGCTAAAAGTTGGCGTTCAGCGTCAAAGTGCATTTCTTTCACTAAACGGTTTTGTTCGTCATAAGTGTATTCAATGATAGAAACACCCAAATCGAGCAGTTCATAATATTTATTATAATAAACTGCTTTTATTCTATTATTACGAGTATCATAAGCGTACTCAATCATTGCAGGTCCCGCAAAAGCAGCTTGTGCTGCCAATTTTCCCTCGTCGAAATATTGAATTTTGATAAGGTTGCGATTTGCGTCATATTGATATTCATAAATAGAAATGCCTGCCTCGTCTGTTGTTAATTCGCCTTGAATCGTGTAGTTGCGTTGTGCTGTCAGTAGGTCGCCTTCGAAATAATACTTTTTGACCAAATCCGCTTCCGTAATAATTTCATTTTCCAAACGATAAGCCTTTGAGGTCAAATCCCCGTACTGATTGACATATTTATCACTCGAAATTTCTGCCGTTGCGATTTCCAATGAAGGATTATCAAAAATGCAGCGATACACCTGCGCATTTGCAGTTGCAAAACAGATTGAACATAAAATAACAGCGATGGCGTTTTTGAAAGGCATTTTCATGATGATTAGTTACATTGATTAACAATTATCTAAAACAATACCACAAACTTAAACAAAAATTTGACGGTTATTCTTTTAGAATAAATACAGTATTGCATTAATTAGTAACTACGTTTAGGTGTTAATAAAAGCGCAATTTGTTAATGTTTTAATCAAGACCATACTTAATTCCAATACAATATTAAGTTTTTTTTTAATATAAAACAAATATTACGCTAATAAAGACGGTATTTTAGTGTTTTTTTGCCGATTATTCGTGTTTTTTTGCAGAAATTTATTGTAAAATCAATGACAAATTGGCGGAGTGTTTAAATTCGAATTGTCTTGTATAAGTTGCGGGCTAATATAAGGAATGTCTAAGTTTAAACAACGTAAAATGAATAAAATGGCGAATACAAAAAGTAAAAAAGGGGTTACTTTTTGTATGTATTTTCTAAAATTTAAACTAAAAATATTTCCCAAAATGGCAACTAAAACCATCATTGGGACTGTCCCAAGTCCAAAAACTGCCATATAAAGGCTACCTCCCAGCACCGAACCGACCGAAATCGCTCCGACAATCGCTAAATACACCAAGCCACAAGGCAAAAAACCATTCATCACGCCGACTAAATAAAGTGATTGTTTGCGAGGAGAATGGCTTTTGATTAGACGGCTTAGTTGTGTCCGAATGTTCAAATACCAGCGACTTAGAAACGGCAAAGCCACCAATTCTTTTTCAAAATTAATAATAGAAAAGGCTGCCAACAGGAGTAGCACTCCAACCGCAATCGATAAAAACTGCTGCATTCCTGCTAACAAAACCCCCTGTCCCAATGCCCCTAAAATTGCCCCAATCAGGCTGTAACTCGATACTCTGCCCAAATTATACACTAAGCCATTGAGTACCGTAGCAAAGCGTGTTATACCTTGATACGGCAGACTTAGGGCTATTGCACCGCACATCCCAACGCAATGAAAACTACCAATAAAGCCAATCAAAAACGCTGTCCAAATGTCCATTTTCACAGAATTACATCACCACAACCGCAGCTTCTTTATAAAAAATCTTTTTATCCCCTTGCCAGTTGATTTTAAGTTTCCAAAAGCCTTTGCGCATTTCGGACACACCAAAAAACATTTCTTTTTTTTCATTGACGGCTATCGGTAACGTAAAATCTTCGCCCTCCGCAGATGGTCGAAACACCAAAATTTCACCCTCAAGTTGTTCAAAATTATTTGGAAAAACTAACGTAACTAATTGACTTTGAGCATTATATTTCACTTGAATGTCAGTCGTCAAGGTGCGGCTATTTGCCTCACGCTGAATGTGTTCCTCGTAGTTAAGGTCTTTTTCGTAATAATTTTCTGTTACTAACGGAATTTCTTGTTGTGTGCATAAAAATACCAAAGTAAGCATCATCACAACAAAACTGCCGTACAGCAGTGCTATTTTCCAACCCCAATTCATGTCTGTTCTATTGAAAGCTATGCGGCTTGACAAATCGTAGAACTGACCACCAAACCGCATAACTTATTTTAATAAGAAAATTAAAAAAAGAAAAAAGTTATTTGTAATTAAAATTTGTTTTTGCTCGGTCAATAATTTCACCGTCAGACCAAATTTCCACGACAAGCGGCATTTTTCGATTGGTAATATTTTTTTTCTTAATATTTACAAAAAATGCTCCTTTAATGATGCCTTGCTTTTGAACACTTAGCGTTTTTTTACCGACTAACTTCACCTCACCGACTTCATCTTTTAGTTTTAATTCAATCGGTAAATCTTTAATCGTTTTATTTACAATTTGGAAAGTATAAAGATTACTCACCGTTGTTGCATCTACTTCTTGATACAACATACCCGGCGCGCGTAAAATTGTCGCCTCCATATCGGAACGCATTGCCAAAGAAGTGAACAACACGCCTAAAAGTAACGCCAAGACCCCTGAATAAGCCTTCATGCGGGTTGTAAAGTGAAACAGTTGTTTTTCTTCAATCATTTTTTGTGAAGCATAGCGAATTAAACCTTTTGGTCGTTCCAACTTCACCATTACCTCATCACAAGCATC
>JACCDQ010758499.1_pt1 | contig 15452 bp, 14 predicted proteins | sample 7446031 | NCBI WGS metagenome assembly JACCDQ01 (sample SAMN15323442, study PRJNA562643) | freshwater metagenome | isolation source: river surface water | place: USA:Blue River Watershed | collected 2017-08-17
CTTACCCTCCCCATCCTTCTCTATCCAAACTCCGGTACTGTATCGCCTCTGCCAGGTGTTCAGGGCGGATGCTCTCGCTGGCGGCGAGGTCGGCTATGGTGCGGCTCACTTTCAGGATGCGGTCATAGGCGCGGGCGCTGAGGTTCAGCCGATCCATGGCGGTCTTCAGCAGCGTCTGGCCCACATTGTTGATAACGCATATCTCCTTCAGCAGCTTGCTGCCTATCTGCGCATTGGCATAGATGCCGGGATGCCCCTCAAATCGTTTGGCCTGTATCTCGCGTGCGGCTATCACGCGGGTGCGCACGTCGTCGCTGGTCTCACTGGTCTTCTGCGAGGATAGCTCGCTGAAGGGCACCGGTGTCACCTCCACGTGCAGGTCTATACGGTCCAGCAGCGGACCGCTTATCTTGTTCAGGTAGCGCTGCACCATTATCGGTGAGCACGTACACTCCTTCTCCGGGTGATTGAAGTACCCGCAAGGGCACACCTGCGTCGGGTATTTTTGGGATTTCGAAAAAGGAGGGATGGTAGCGGAAGCGAATCCCGATTTCGTCACCGCCAATGGTAATTCGGCTGGTGACCTGCTCAACAAAGGAGCGCTTAGCGACTTTGTCAAGCGTATTCCATCTCTCATACATGCTTTTTGCATCATGTTTGACAGCGTCCCCGTTTATCTCTTCCATCCGCAGCACGTCCAGTTCGCTTTCAATGTGTGGTGTGGTGTTCTCGAGTTGCCGTAACTGAAGGTCGAGGGGGTTATAGTATTCTCCGAACCGGTCTTTCGGGATTTGCCCTGCCATGTACAATTCCATCTTTTTGTCCATGTCAGCTTGGATTTTTTTCTTCTCTTTCTGAAGCGCTTCCAAACGTTTTTCCATTTCGGAGATTTCCTGTTTCGCTTTTGAAAGAAAAGCGTCAAAATGCGAATCTGACAAAAGGAAAACTTTCAATTCGCCGAGATAGATTTCTTCGATGTCGCCAGATTGGATTTTCGTCTTTCGGCATTTGGAGCATTTGTAGGAACTGCCTGCCGGGTGGTGGTACATCTTGCCGCCGCAACCGCAATACAGGATGCCTGAAAAAAGGTGGACTGCCGGTTGTCCGCCGCGCTTGCCTTTCTCTTCCTGTTCGGACAAAATCTTGTAGCATTTCTCCCATAGGTCTGCATCCACGATGGCAGGGCAGGTAATGGTAATCCATTCGCTTTCGGGTTTTAATACCCATTTTTTGCCGTCTCCGGTACTTTTGGTGTAGTTGGCAAGGCGCACCCCTTTGGCGGTGCTGTCATGCAATAGTCGCCCGATAGTGGTATCGGTGAACTCGGAACCGTTGCGGGTACGGTGTCCCATTTCGTTTAATTTTCTCGCAACTGTGCCTTTCTTCTTATGTTCGGCAAAAAGTTCATATATCAGTTTCCGCACCGGAGCTTCTTGCGGGTCTATCGCAAGCTGCCGGTTCTTTTCTCCTTTCTTGCCTGTCCATTGGAATCCGTAGGGAGCTGCGCCACCAAGCGGCTTACCCATTTTTGCCCGAATGGGGACGGATGCGGCCACGCGCTCCGCTATTTCTGCGCGCTCCCATTCAGCCATTGCCGCGATGATGGTAAAGAACAGCCGCCCGGATGGACTGCTTGTGTCAATGTTCTCTGCTAAGGAAATCATATCCGCTCCAGCTTTCCTAAATAGTTCAGAGAACTCCAATAATTCTTTTGTGTTACGGGCTAACCGCGCAAGTTTCGAGAATACGAGGGCGGTAATCCGTCCAGATTGTATATCCCGCAACATTTTCTTGGCTTCCGGCAGTTCCATTACGGTCTTGCCTGAAACCGCTTCCAACCTATATACCTCAACTACTTCCCAATCTCGTGATTGGGCGTAGTACCGCGCCCGCTGCTCATGGTGCTCGGGGCTGTCGTCCTTAACTTGGAATTCGGTTGATACACGAATCCAGATACCAACTCGCTTTTTTTGTTCCATGCGTATTTGATTTTCAATGTGAAATTAAACATTTGATTTTTGTTTTATTAGATTGTATGTACTTAGGTCAACTGCCAAAAGGGGAATGGATTTTTCATTAATAGTAACCTTTGGCTGCCAAATTGGTAGGCGTCAAATCGTAATCGATGCAAAAATGTCTCACATTATGAGATGGCACATGCATTGATGCGATATTCTTGCCTTACTAAACAAAGGGCATATTGTTATGAGAGTGATAATTACCTACGATTTTGCTGAGAATACGCAGCACAAGTCTGTCCATTCTGTTGTCAAAAAAGCCATGAAAGACCTTGGGTACATGGATGCATTTAAAGCGAAAGATCCCGATGACAATAACAAGGAGAAGACATTTTATCTCCCTAACACGACGCTATGGCACAAAGACACAACGCCACAACAGGCGAAAAAAGACCTTGTTGCCGTAGCTAAAAAACATGCGGCAGTCGTGGAAAGGCTGTTTGCAGACCAGTTCACAGACAGTTGGGCCGCCATCCCAGGCAAACCGTATGCCCATGAGTAAGGCCGAGGAAATAAGTCCATTGAATGTGCGCAGTTTGGTGGACTTACTTTTCTTTCAGGGCATGCCGTAAATCCGTCCATCTTTTTCCTCTTTCGGTGCTGTCCGACAATAAGGGCATAGAGAAAATATGCTCGACCTTGACGAATCGCAAAAACTAGCGGAGAATGCCATTGTCAATCCAAAAACGATTGACATTTTTTCAGCATTTGCCGTAACCCTGAAAAATATCCATATCCGGCTTATTGCCGAAGGATATAACATTAAGGATGGGCAGATAACCAAGTCCGAACGGCTTCTCGCCTATGAGCAAGACAATAAACCCCCTCGAAAAAATAGATAGCCAATATGCCGATTGCTACATCGCCTATACCCGCAAAAGCACCGATGATGCTGACAACCAAAAGAACTCTATCGAGCATCAGGTGCTCGAAATACAGCGAGTGTTGGATCGGCAGGGCATCCGTCTTGCACCTCTCACCATAGAGGGCTTTTGTGCCGATGGCTTCATTACGGAGCATCACTCCGGCTTTAAGGAAGATTCTGAATTTGCCACAAACCCGGACGGCACGATATCAATTTCGGTTGACCGCCCCAAATTCCTCATGCTCGTCAATCTGCTTCGACAGAAGAAATTCAAGGGAGTCATATCCCTTTGCTGGGACAGGTTCAGCCGCAATGAGGCAGACGACATGCTTACTAAAAAGCTGCTCAAACAAGGGGTAGATGTCCGGTTCGTCCAGGTGCAATATGACAACAGCAGTTCCGGTGCGCTCCACATGGACATTGACGGCATGTTTTCCCGCCACTACTCCCGAACGATCAGCGAGAAGGTGCGAAATACCAATAGGAAATTGCGTGACGAGGGGAAGTGCATTTACACCCCTCCGCTCGGTTATTTGAGCGAAGGTTCTAGCAGTAAGCCTTTCGACCCGGAACGCGCGCCGCTCGTAAAACGCATTTTCGAGCTGTATGCAACCGAAGAATGGAGTTTTAGCTCGCTTGCTGCCTGGGCGAACAAGCACGGCCTGACGAGCAAGCCCTGCCGGCGAAAGCGCACGAAAGAGGAAAAGCTAAACGGGGTCGAACTCAAAGACATACCGAAATCTACCCGTCCGATTACCGAGGCCAGCATTTTCCACGTCCTCAACAACCCTTTTTACATAGGCAAAATGAAACACCGCGGTCAACTGTATGACAGCAAGGTGCATAAGCCGCTCATTGACCTCGCCACCTTTTACAAGGTGCAATCGGTTCTCAAGCAAAAAGCAGTCAAAGTTTATTATCCAAACTTTGCCTTCTTTACGTACCGCGGATTGGTAAAATGCGGCACCTGTAACCGGGCATATTCGCCGTATATACAAAAAGGCATAGCATACTATCGCAGCCGATGCAGGAAGGGCTGCAGCAATCCGGTTAAGAACATCAATGACAAGTTCATTACAGGCAAAGTGCAGGCAGTCCTTGACCGCATCCATTTTACTGAACCTGAATTGGCAGCAATCGAAGCTAATGCGTGGAAGGAACTGGATAAGCTGACGGAGCGAAGAAACAAGCAGGCAGATGACCTTCGACTGCAGAAAAGCAAGGTTGTGGACAACCTCAACTATCTCGCAGAGGATAAGTTAAACCTTCTGCGCACAAAGGTCTTTACGCCAATGCAGCTCCTTGCGGAAGAAGGCAGGCTCAAAGCCTTGCTTGCCGACTATGAGCAGAAGATCGGCGCCTTGTCTGTTTCCGCTAAGGCAATGCTCGAATACGTCATATCCTTTTCCGAACTCGCCAGGCATGTATCTGCATACTTTGACCATGCCTTGGACACCGAAAAGCGCGACATTGTGATGCAAGTATTTACCGAACTCTATATTGAGAACGGTGAGTTGAAATACAAAGCAAATGAAGCATATAATGCGCTTTTGCAGCGCTATGAGGCCTCATATACTTCATCTTGCGGGGAAGATTATGTAATTCTCGAAGTGGTACAGATTTACCACTTAGCGTTAAGGGCAATACCGTTCCTTGAAAAGATCATTAACCACTCAACCCTTCCGAGAGCGGCGTGATTTCCTTTCAGGCGGAATATTATCACTCTCTAATTCCAGTAATCTTTCTGATTTTGTAATCTGCCCATCTTCAATGATATACCCCTCGGCAATAAGTCGCATGTGAATACCTTTTAGGGTTACTGCGACCTGAGAAAATATATTTATGGTCTTAGGGCTTACAATTGCATCTGCTTCGATCTCACTTTGATTTGGTTCCTCCATACAAATTACCATTATTAATAAATCCGCCCTTCTATTGAGGTTAGAATCAAGACACTACAATCTAACTATGAAACCAATACAAAATACGCTCCGGGAACACCGACAGCGTAAAGGACTTACACAATTACAGGTCTCGCTGTATTTGGGCTTTAAGAGTACGGACCGTATATCAAAATGGGAAAGTGGATTGATGTATCCGCATATCCTCAACCTGTTTAGATTGGCGAGATTATTTGGCGTAAATGCCGAAGACTTGTACCGAATCTCTTCTAAGGAATAATAATTCCAAAACTGCTGTATGCTTCCTTACTATAGTATCCATATGCTCCGCCATTTGGCAGGTTGTTATGGTCAAATTGAGATATGGCGTCTGCAATAGGTTCTTTTTTAAATGGAATGTGTATGCAAGAAGCTGTCCCATTTTTTATTAACTTCTTTAGCATCGGATGCCATAGGTCTTCAAGCAAAGCTGGATTCTGAATATAGTTATACCCAGGATAAGCAACAATAATAGGAATGCTGCATGTTTCAACAGCATATTCAATTTCAAAAGGAACCCAATCTGTATCGTTCTTTGTTGATTCCGTTAGAATCAACACCATATTTCTTGAATGGTTTCGAAGTCTTTCCGCTAGTCTGTTCCGTAAAGTTTCTTTGCTACTTGTAGTTCGAAGGGCACTGGTTTTCTCATGGCTGTTTACCAGAGTAAACTCATCGTCCTTCTTTGCAGACCAAGCCTTAATTAAGTTGTAGTACTTAATATCCGACTCTGTCGGAATATTTGTACCCTGTGCATGAAATGCAATATATGTACCATTGCGATATGCCATTAACAATTCTCTTTTAGGAATTATAAATTCTTGTAAACGTCATCTCCATAATACCAAGGGCCAGTTTCACCTTTTCTACGATGCTCCGCATGTTGGGCAGGCCAATGATTTAGTGCATAGTCAATTATCTTCTGCCCATAAGGAACATAAATTGCCAGTTCATTTTTCAATATAGGGGGGCAAAGATTGTCTTGATGCTTACTGCCATTAAGGTTGACTGCAATAATGGGTATATCATTTTCAATCGCATATTCAATTTCCCAGCGAACATACTTGTATAGGTTTTTTGTATTTTCACCTATAAGGACAACAAGAACTCTTGTATTCTGAAGGCGCTGTCGCAAATTTCTTTTTATAGTTTCCTCAGAGCTACCATCCCGAATATTGTTTATCTCGTGAGCATTGTGAAAGTTGAATGCAATTTTTTCATGCTCTTTCCATGCAGTCATTAAGCGATAGTAGTGAATGTCGGTGTCTGCGTCGAAGCAGATGTAAGTTTTGTTTGCGTAAGCCATGGTATTTATGTTGTTTGAGGTATTGAACGACTAATAATAATTGTTACAAAGAAGAATGTAATTACTAATTGGATCATTGCGACGGTATTTCCTATCCCGTCCAGTGGAGACACAACCGCATAATTTGCAGCCACTGAATTAGACATGCTGAACCACAGGGCATGTAAACCGGAAATACCCATTCCTTCGCCCCAATTCATATGTTTTGCGTATGGGAGAAAATAGAGGAATGCAAAACTCAGGTTTGAGTAAGTAAACGCTAGGAACAGATTTATGAAACGCCTCCGCTGCCGTTCCTTAGTGAAATATCTTGGGTCAAATGCATCGTCACACCAAATATGCCTATAGAAGTATGTGTATACGTTTGTGACTAAAAGATACCAGACAACTATTGTTATCCAAAGGTTTGAAACATTAAATAGCCAGATGGCACCCAAGAACAGGAACTTTGCAAAAATGAAGATGTCTACTGCAATACGCATAAACATCCGCTCCCTGTCTTGGTTATTCCGATCCCGATTGAGCTTTCTGGCCGCGAATTTGAATAACTCAACGAGGTTTAGCCTATCGAGCTTTTCGGCAATGAAATGAGCAATGGGGTAAATGATGCCCTCCTTCATGCCGCAAATATAGCATATTTTTAAGCCATATTGCTGATTTTCACAATGTTATAAATACCAAATCTAGCGGGGAAGATTATGTATTTCTCGAAGTGGTACAGATTTACCATTTAGCGTTAAAAGCAATACCGTTTCTCGAAAAGGTCATTAACCACTCAGCTCTTCCGAGAGCGGCGTGATTTCCTTGCAGGCGGAATATTATCACTCTCTAATTCCAGTAATCTTTCTGATTTTGCAATCTGCCCATCTTCAATGATATACCCCTCGGCAATAAGTCGCATGTGAATACCTTTTAGGGTTACTGCGAACTGAGAAAATATATCTATAGTCTTAGGGTTTACAATTGCATCTGCTTCGATCTCACTTTGATTTGGTTCTTCCATAGAAATTACCATTACCAATAAATCCGACCTTCTTGTTAGGTCGATACAGGACATTACAATCAGACTATGAAAACAATACAAAACACCCTCCGAGAGCACCGGAAGCGCAAAGGACTAACTCAGTTACAAGTTGCAGAATACTTGGGATTTAAAAGCACAGATCGAATTTCGAAATGGGAGAGTGGGCTGCAATATCCCCACGTGGTTAATCTGCTGAAAATGGCAAAATTGTTTGACGTAAAAGCCGAAGAGCTTTTTATTATCCCCTCTTTGGGAGCAAAACCCTCGCCTTTAGGAGATCCCTTTAGGCATGCTGTATACTCCGCACATGCTCCTCTACCGCACCGGAAGCCATTCCGTTTTCGATCTCAAATACCATATCGTCTGGACCACCAAGTACCGAAAACCTATCCTGAACGCAAAGCGCGGTAGCCGTGTCCGAGAGCTTATCCGGGAAATATGCCGCGCGGAAAATGTCACCATTGTGAAAGGGCATGTCTCGAAAGACCATGTGCACCTGTTTGTCTCAGTGCCGCCACAGCTCTCAGTGAGCAAGCTGACCCAGCTTTTGAAAGGCAAGACGTCCAGAAAGCTGCTCCAGGAAGACAAACAGGTGAGCAGAGCCTATTGGGGCCGCCACTTCTGGGCGCGCGGCTATTTCGCGGTGAGCTCCGGCACGGTCACGGATGAGGCGATTATGCACTATATTTCTCACCAGGATGACGACGAGGATGACCGTGGTGACGAATTCACGGTATCTGATTCCGGGCTTTAGCCGGGAAAGGAAAACTACCGCCTTCTAGGCGGTAGTAGTTTATTTTGAGTTAGTTCAGTTTTGAAGTAATCAAATTGTACAATGCCAAAAATTCATCATCAGTGCCATCAAACCATGTCATTCTTAATTCTGCATAGGATAGACTTGGGTAGTGTTTTTCAGCTACCTTTTTGCCACCAAGATGAGCTCTTGGAAAATCGGGTTAAGTAAACCCATACTGATTATACGCTCAAGAGCGCCATTTGCGTCTATTTTTGCTAACTAATAGCCGGTAAATGTCGGTTGGAAATATCCTTATTCGAAGAGGGACAGAATTATCATAAATAGTAAACTTGCCGGGACGATTATGTATTTATCGAAGTGATACAAATCTACCGCTTTGCGTTAGAGGCGCTACCATTCCTCAAAAAGACCGTTAATCACTCAGTCGTTCGACAGAAGCATGACTGCTTCGCCGGACAGCATATTATCTCTCCAACTCCAGCAATTTCTCGGATTTTATTATTTGTCCCTCCTTGATGATATATTCTTCGGCAACTAGGCGCATGTGGAAATCTTTTATCACGTATCAACGTCCTTGGATGGAGACGAATTTTCAAAAAAATCGTTCTTTTTCGATAGCACAATTTGATGGTTGCAAATTTCCAACTAACCAATGGCATTAAATTCATCAATTAGTTTCATTTTGTATTCATCACTTTTGATATTGTCTCGAACCAGCGATATGAATTGTTGTTTGTTGATTCTTGTAATAGTAATTGATTCCATTTCTTTAATAAGAGAATCGGCACGTGCCGTATTGTTATATTCTGGGCACAAGTAGGCGTCAATTAACTTTAAGGTATAAAGGTAGTATTTTGATGACCCTTTTAAATTTCTTGCGCAGAATGCACGCGCTCCGGAGATAGCTTGCATATACAAGCCGCTATATTTTATGGCTTTATCAGCAGCTTTAATGTAACTGGCTAATACTCTTGCATTTGTCTGATCTGAAACTTCTATTCTTGATGCGTCAAGAATGTGATCAGATGCTGTTAGAACATAGTTTTTCGTCAATTTCAGAACGAAATAATGCGATATTAAAACTAAGACAACCCACGAAGCAACAGTGATAATACCAATACTGTTTTTCGCAAGATGAACGTAGTAGTATATTATCACATTTATAAGCGTCGTAAAAAAAGCAAAAGCGAGATTAGCCGGCACAATAAAACGGTATAATTTGTTGTTGTAATTATTTTTTATTAATCCAATAACTAGAAGTAAAAGAAACAGCTCAAAAATTACTACGACTAACATGTAAAAAATAAATTGGCTCTTATGCAAGCGCATAGTTAGTGCGAAAGTACTGGCAACAAGAATTGTCATAAATTCAACGCCATAATCCATAATATTATGCGTGTCCTTAAGTTTTTCTTCTCTAAATATTGCTTTTTGTGCTAGTACAACAAAAAAAAGCAAAATGGGAACTGCTAAATACTCTCCCAAAAAAAATACAAGTTCGACTGCCGTGAACTGTTCTGAATTATGATTCATTTACCACAATTTTCTTGTAAAAAATCTCTTATCTCATTTGGAAGAGCGAACTCATCATACTTGTGACCGAAATATAGCCTTGATCCTTCAACCTCGTAGATGGTCATGTATTGGCGGACATCTAGCCATCTCATGGCCGTCAGAATGAAAACAGGAAGATTCTTTTTTGCCTTCAGGATTTCTGCTAAAATAAGAAATCCACCGTGCGGCAGGTTTTGGTCATTAATTAGTTTGGGTGGAAGATCTAGGTTTAAATCTAGAAAGCAAATATTAATTTGATTTCGCTTGATTCTGTCGAGAATGCTATCAAACACCGTATCATGATTAGGAATTTCAACAGCGTACGTATATTCTGACTCTCTTCCATCAAAAAAATTTCTTATCACACCTATGGCATAATCATTGATAGTATCGTTCTCAATTGAAATAATGTTTATCATACGGTATGTTTTAGTCGTACGCTAAAAGTAGTTTTGTGGTTTTTGTGAGAATGGTCGATTGAACCGTCGAAAACATCTTCAACGAAACTCTTGACAAAAAAAAGACCCATTCCATTTCCGCTTTTTATGTCAGTTGTACCTCTATTGCCCATCTTATATATGTCTCTTCCCAAGGACGGTGGCGCACCCCAATTCACGACATTAATTATCATTTCACTTACCCCGACTTTTATTTCACATCTTATATTTCCTTCTGATTCTATTTTGCTTTCATTGTAGTTTTCTACAAATCTCTTTAAATGGTTACGGCCAAATGAATATTTGATTGCGTTGTCCAATAAATTAACCATGATACTCATAATCAGTGTTTTGTTATATCTGGTCATAACATTATTAACTTGGCAATCACGGTTGATATATACGCCAACAAGGTTTGACTTGTATCTAAAAACTTGTATAAAATTATCTACTAACTCTAATAGGTCATATACTTGATTGTCAAGCTTTTTGAACTTATTCTGAAATTTTTCAATTTCCGAATCACTCATTTCGTCTTTATAATTTAAAAGATACAGGTAGTTTGTAGAAGTGTCGCTTTGCATCAACATGTAACGTACATATTCATAGTTGTATTTTAAAGCATTGAAGTCATTATTGTAGGGGTCCTTTTCTAGCATGGTTTTTAAAATTGCTTCAAAATATCGAAGAGGAATGCCGAGTTCATGATGCAATCGTCGTCCATACAGAATATATGAGCGGATTAAGTTCTCTTGAGTTTTGTTGTTTTCATATGACAGTTCCAGTCCTAAACGGTGTATCAATGGAAGGACAAAGTCCAAGTCTTTTTTTGTGAAAAAGTGAGAGTGAGTATTGGCAAATGAAATAATTGAATGTTCGACATTCGGAATAGGGACAATTATTATTTCGTTAATTTTATTCTCGTTTAAAAGGGCTAAGTGCACATCTAAGAACAGTTTCGACACCTCGGGGGCTGGACTTTTTTCAAGTTCATTCCAATTGCACGTTTCCTTGAGCACTTCGGTGTCGGGAAGGTAATAGTAATAAGTTACCTCTTTTTCAAACGGGCTTATTTTGATGGCATTAATCTTAGTATCACCATTTTCATTTTCAAATATTTTTTTTAATACGAAGTCTCTTTTTTTACCTTCAGTATATTTGTAGGGATCAATATCTTTAATTTTTTCCACATACCCTCTTACGTTTTTTGATTTACCAACAATTTCATTTTCGCTGATTTCTTGATCAAAAAGGCGGATGATACATCCATAGCAATTCAGAATCTTTCTGTAGGCTTCGCACAATTCGTCAAATTCTATATCCTTTCTTACAATGTGTTCGTGAATGTTTAGCTCGTTGAGCTCGTCTACTTGATATGTATTACCGTAATAGAGAGAAAGAGTTCTAGCATATGCCATAAGTCGACTTCTCTTTCTGTTAAAATCCATGTCACTTTGAAACAAAATTCTAACAATCCCAAAGTAACGGTTGTTAGCGATTAGTGGTAAACCGACAAATTGACCAAATTCTGTATTTTTAAGAACACCCAATTTTGTGAGCCCGTCAAGGCATTTTTTCTCTACCTTGATGTCATTATATGATATAATGTATGGTTCGCTGCCTGTATTTATTCGCTCAATTAAATTTCTATAGTATTTACCCGAAATTGAATCTTTCTCTGAATTGTAGATACTGTATTTGTGGTTCAGAATAGCCTCGGAATATAAGGCATATTTCTCCGCCTCTTCATTGTGCGATTTTAACAGCGTTGAAAAGTCTTTAATGTTCATAAATTCCTCACTATTAACAACCAAATTAGTAACGCTCGAATTTATATAATCGGCATAAGCAGTATGGGTGTCTTTGAGTGAATGGGAATGGTTGTGGTATGCCATAAATTCATAAAAATGTATGTTTTTCAGTATTCCATAAAAACTATCTGTCACAGAAAATTTTTCAGGATCAAAATAATTACCTTTTGTCAGCAGCGCATCATTGAAGCCGTCGTAAAATATCAATGATACAGAGGCTGCGCCAACATGATGGCATAGAATTCTACAAATTGAATTACATTTTAAGGTTGGAGGTAAATCACTAAAGCAAATTTCCGTAATCTTATCTACCCCTGTTTTCTCAAAAGCAATTTGTACCGGTAAATTCATAATTATTTGTTTCCTTTAAAAGCTAAGTTAAAGAAATATTTATTCAAACGCAAGTAAAGAAAATAACTATATCCGTTTTATTCTATTTTTTATTACCACATATTATATTTAAATTTTTAGTATAATTATTTTGTCCCCACAAAATTTTTGGGGATTCGGTAAGCTATGTGATTCATACTTGTCAATTATATTAAAAATACTTCGTAACTGAATCCTGCCGCTCAATCTGGTCAACTAAAAGGTTAGCTGCTTTTTTCCCTAAATGTGGTATATGCAGTAACAATAATTATTTTCAATATGTATTGCAAAATACCCGAACTCATCTGACGGAAGCAACAGGAAGTTTTGGAAAAGAGTAAAGTCTTACACGAGCAATACCTTCACGTCTACTTGAAACTACTAAAAAAGCTGCTCTTTGGGAGCAGCTTTTAAAAAAAATTTAGGTATGTGTTACGCAATTTGCTTAAGTGTTTCCGCGAATTCGGCATACCGTTTATCATATGTTTCTTCGAGCGATTGAATTGCACCCCATAATTGGAGATTCGTATGGATGCGAAAATCTATTTCTTTGTAACCTTCTGGCCGCCTCTCTATATCACTTAATTTTCCATATGCAATTGCTGCATGAAATGAATCCCACTCATCATCGGTTCCTGCCCAAAGTTTCAGCGAATTTTTACGTCTATCAGAAGCAAATTTTCCGAGCGTTTCCATTTCGGAAATAACTTCGTTTTCATAAAAATCGTTAATATTCGGAAAGCAAGCTTGAGCAATTTTCAAAAGCTCATTTTTAACGTTATTCAATGTAGCGTTCTCTGAGCTATGGTTATAAATTCCTAGTGTTTCCATAAATTTTGTATTTAGATAGTTATCAAAACATTCCTGCTACAAATGCTTGGAAAACCAACCAATCTCTTTAAAGCGTGATTTACAATATTGTACATAAAGATAAAAATAAATGCAATTTTCAAACTTTTCAATGTCCATTGACATCTTGTTAACCAAAATTAGAACTTATTTTCCATTTTAGCCTTACAAAATGACTACTATTAACGTAAAAATTTATTGAAAGGACTGTTTTTTCAATTACGATAGCTTCAATTTTTGGTTAAGTCAGGAAAATGCTTTATAGCGGCTGTAGCTTTCGCGTATAGCAATTGTGCGCAAAAGTGTTAGAAAAAGAGGTAGGACAGGGTAAGTATGTTCCACAAATTCTCGCAGAATAAATAGAGAAGTGAAAAGGCAACCGGCAAGATTAGGAATAATTTACACCTTCATGGTTAAAAGAAAAAAGTTTCTCGATTTTAGAGTTAAACATCGGAGAAGTACGGATGGATGAATTGCTGTATTGGCGCGACAGTATTCCGGTCGTTTGCTAAACCCAACCTCGGCACGCAACAGGTGAATTGTAAAAATAAGATCCCATTCCAGCAAACAGTTATGGGTGAGAATGCACACTCAATGAGATCTCAAGCGAATTAGTTCACAAGTCACAGATGGTAATTCTAATCCCCTTCAGTAGTAGTTCGTAGACGAGTAACATAATGCCATGACCATATATCATGGCAGTTTATTCTCGGGCGGCGGCGGGTTCGACCTCGCGGCAGAGGTTATTGGTTGGAATAACGTTTTTCACTGCGAGATTGACCCTTTTTGCAATCGTGTGCTCGATTATTATTGGCCCGATGCGAAAAGCATCGAGAACATACAAGAATTCAATGCAAAACAATTCAAGGGAAAAATTGACGTGCTTACGGGAGGGTTCCCGTGCCAGCCATTCAGCACGGCCGGCAAGCGCAAAGGAACGGGAGATAACCGCTATCTCTGGCCGGACATGCTTAGAGTCATACAGGAAATCCAGCCGACCTGGGTCGTTGCTGAGAACGTTTACGGAATCATTAATTGGAACGATGGACTGGTATTCAAGCAGGTGCATACTGACCTGGAAGCTATCGGCTTCGAAGTGCAGGCTTTCGTACTTCCAGCTTGCGGTGTCGATGCACCGCATCGCAGGTACCGGGTCTGGTTTGTTGCCTACTCCCACCGCAATGGACGCATCAGGCGCAACAGCACGGATGAAAAGCAGCCAAATAAGGCAGGGCAGCATGCACAGCGTCACACTGAGCAGGTGGGCAGCGATGCTTCCTACGCCCACAGAGCGGGATTGGAAGGGAGGGCGCAGGCCGGAAACATTACGAAAGGCCGGAAGAACACTTTCAAACACTTTGCCAGACTGTGTCGGCGCTGCTACTGGACTGCCTGGCCGACTCAACCCGCTATTTGTGGAGGAGATGATGGGCTTCCCGCCCAACTGGACGGAATTACCCTTTCTAAATGGAAGCGTGAAACGATAAAAATGTACGGCAATGCTGTGCTGCCGCAAGTGGCATTACAGGTATTTAAGGCTATTGAACGGGCAAGCAGAAATAGCCCTGCTGTGGTAGAGGATACGAACAACAGGGAATAACAACATCAGTATTACTACTGAGGCCATTCCTGATCCGGTGGGTTGAATTTTTCGAACTAGTTTAAAACTACGATTTAATACAACAATCCAGTAGGGACCTGAACGTCGTAACAAGCATTAGGTTACGGGTTTAATTTGCAACCACGCTACTGCAATGAATCTATTACCTTCCGCACGAATTCCAGCTTAAACCATTTGCTGAGCATTCCCGGCGATAGCCCTTTGGGCCATTGGGCTTTGTTATCATTCCATCTCCCTAATGCCAGTGAAAATATGTCCTTCCATTGGGAGCGTACATACTTCCGAGAGGCTGTTGTGGTGATTGAATCATACTCGGGTATGAGAATTGCCATGCTATGGAAACTCTCGAAATATTCGTCAGTGAATTTCAGGTCCTCCTGGCCGCAGGAATTAGCCCATAAAACGAATGTCTTTTTGGGTCTGATGATGACGACAGAGCGATCTATTGATTGCATATCGGCACTATACGCCTGCGTTGTGTTTTTGTAAACATTGTTTTTAGAAAAAATTTAAGTTGTCGTGGAAGAATAGTTTTGCGCAAGCCTTTCGGCTTTTCTTTCCATAAATAGTATTTCCGTTCTCCTTATAACCTTGTTGCTATTTCGGTACGCTCTTTTTACATGGATCAGGATGAGATTAACACCAATCCGCCGAACCGACAGAGGAATTTTCGCAATGATGAACGGCTTACCCAAAGCGATGTTGCCTTCTTGCTCGATATCAAAAACGCAGGCCGGATTTCCGAATGGGAAAACGGTCTGTCGAACCCTGGCCTTGAACATGCTATTACCCTCGGGCTGATATATCGCCGGCAAATTGAGGACATCTACTACGAACTCAGGAAACGGCTGCTCAAGAAATTGGAAGTGCGGAAGGCGCTTCTGCTTGAACGAAAAGAAAA
>JACCDQ011307999.1_pt1 | contig 15451 bp, 12 predicted proteins | sample 7446031 | NCBI WGS metagenome assembly JACCDQ01 (sample SAMN15323442, study PRJNA562643) | freshwater metagenome | isolation source: river surface water | place: USA:Blue River Watershed | collected 2017-08-17
AAAAAGTGTTCGTCAAGTACCTTAAGGAAACCTCATGAAAAAATCCCTGATTGCTTTGGCCGTGTTGGCCGCTTCCGGTGCTGCCATGGCCCAGTCCAGCGTGCAGTTGTACGGTATTGTTGACCTGGTGGTGCACAAAGACAAAGGCGCCGACACCGCGCTGACCTCTGGCGGTGTGTCCGGCAGCCGCATCGGTTTCAAAGGCACCAAGGACCTGGGCGCTGGCTTGAAGGCCAACTTCGTGCTCGAAAGCGGTTTCACCGCTGATGATGGCGCTGGTTTTGACGCCTTCGGCCGTCAAGCCTACCTGGGCCTGGCCGGTGGTTTCGGTGAAGTGAAACTTGGCAAGGTTTGGTCCGCTTATGACGACGTTGCTGGTGCCACCAACCCAGTGTTTGATTCGGTGTTGGCTCCTACGGGCATTTTCGCTAGCAGCGGTTACACCGCCAACCCGAACAACGGTATTTACTTCGCTACCCCCGTTTACTCCGGCTTCAGCGGTGCCATTAGCTCCAATTTTGCTGAAGGTGCCGACAAGGCATCTGCTTTGCACGTGAAGTACGAAAACGGCCCGTTGTTTGCGGCTGTGGCTTACCAGAAGGACGAACTGGCTGCGGGTGGCAAGAACACCTACACCCGTTTCAACGCTTCCTATGACCTGGGTTCTGTGAAGCTGTTGGGTGGCGTGGCCAAACTGGGCAGCGATCTGGACGGCACCGAGTACACCGTGGGCGCCGACATTCCGTTGAGCGCCAATTTGGTGGCTTCTGTGGGCTTTGCTTCGTCCGATGCCTCCGGCACCCGCGAGAACTCCGTGGGCGCTGGCGTGGCTTACACCCTGGCCAAAGATGTGACCGTTTACGGCGGCCTGCGCAAGGACAACGACAGCGCCTTGGGCCACCGCGTTGGCGCCGGCTTGAAAGTCGCGTTCTAATCTGACGCCTGCCAGGGCGGCCTTGCAAGGCCGCCTTTCAAAACGAAAACCGCTCGGGCCTTGGCTTGAAGCGGTTTTTTTGCAGGTGGTCTGCCCTATTTGCTCGGTCCCAACACCGTGGGTACAGCCGAATCGAGCAGGGTGGGGTAGTCCCGGCTGAAGTGCAGGCCCCGGCTTTCTTTGCGCCGTTGCGCTGATTTCACGATCAGGTCGGCCACTTGCACCAGGTTGCGCAGTTCCAGCAGGTCGCGCGTCACGTGGTAGCTTTTGTAGAACTCCAGAATTTCGGCTTGCAACAGCGCAATCCGGTGGGCGGCGCGTTCCAGGCGCTTGTCGGTGCGCACAATGCCCACATAGTCCCACATGAAGCGGCGCAACTCGTCCCAGTTGTGAGAAATCACCACCCGTTCGTCGGCGTCGATCACGCGGCTCACGTCCCAGGGGCGCACGGCGGGCAAGGCCGCTGGGGTTTGTTGGGTGATGTGTTGGACGGCCGCGCGTGCAAACACCATGCATTCGAGCAGTGAATTGCTGGCCAGCCGGTTGGCGCCGTGCAGACCGGTGTAGCTGGCTTCGCCCACCACGTACAGGCCGGGCAGGTCGGTGCGGGCGTCTAGGTCGGTCATCACGCCGCCGCAGGTGTAGTGGGCAGCGGGCACCACAGGAATGCCATCGCGGGTGATGTCGATGCCCAGTTCGGCGCATCGGGCCAGGATGTTGGGGAAGTGTTCCTGCAGGAACGCTGGGCTTTGGTGGGAGATGTCGAGGTAGACGCAGTCCAGGCCATGCCGCTTCATTTCGAAGTCGATGGCGCGGGCCACCACGTCGCGCGGGGCCAGTTCGGCACGCGGGTCGTGGTCAGGCATGAACCGGTGGTGCCCCAAGTGGGCCGGCAGTTTGAGCAAGCCCCCCTCGCCCCGCACCGCTTCGGTGATCAAAAAACTCTTGGCGTTGGGGTGGTACAGGCAGGTGGGGTGGAACTGTATGAATTCCATGTTGGCCACGCGGCAGCCGGCGCGCCAGGCGGCTGCAATGCCGTCGCCGGTGGCGGTGTCGGGGTTGGATGTGTATAGGTACACCTTGCCTGCCCCACCGGTGCACAGCACGGTGTGGGGGGCCACAAAGGCCTCTACCTGGTCGGTGGCTTCGTTCAGGGCGTAGGCGCCCAGGCAGTGCCGCTGGGCTTCGGGCTGCCCCGCGTGTTTGTCGCTCAGGATCAAGTCAACCAGGTTGTGGGTTTCGAACACCTGTACGTTGGCGGCTTGGTACACCCGGTCGATCAGGGTGTGCTGAACGGCTGCCCCGGTGGCGTCGGCGGCGTGAACAATGCGCCGTTTGCTGTGCCCGCCTTCGCGGGTGAGGTGCAGTTCGCCATCGTGCAGGGTGAATTGGGTGCCCATGTCACGCAGCCACGCGATGGCGTCGGGGGCGTTTTCTACCGTGAAACGGGTGGCGGCGGGTTCGCACAGCCCAGCGCCGGCCACGCAGGTGTCGTCGATGTGGGCCTGGAAGCTGTCGTCGTCGGCCAGCACAGCGGCAATGCCGCCTTGGGCCCAACCACTGGAGCCGTCTTCTATGGTGCGCTTGGTCAGAACGGCGACACGCAGGTGCGTGGGCAGCAGCAGGGCCGTGCTCAGGCCGGCCAGCCCGCTGCCCACAATCACCACGTCAAATCGGTGGGTGGGGGCGGCGGGACTTGTGGGGGTTGAGGTCATGGGTGGTGTTGCCACGAGGCATCAGGTGGGGGTGTAGGCCAGCCGCACATAAATGGGTGCAAAGGCTTCGGCCTGGGTCAATTCAATCAGGGTTTCTTTGGCCAGTTCCAGCATGGCGATGAACGTGACCACCAGCACCGGGGTGCCGCGTGTGGGGTCGAACAGGTCGGCAAATTCCACAAACCGTTGGCCCTGCAGGCGGCGCAGCAACAGGGTCATGTGTTCGCGCACGCTCAATTCTTCGCGGCTGATCTTGTGGTGTTGCACCAGTTTGGCCCGTTTGAGGATGTCGTGCCAGGCTTGTTGCAAATCGATGGCGTTGACTTCAGGCAGTCGGGCATGCAGGGCTTGTTCCACGTACACCTGTGCGCGCAGAAAATCGCGCCCCAGCTGCGGGGCAACGCTCAGGTGCTGCGCGGCCAGTTTGATTTGTTCGTATTCCAGCAGGCGGCGCACCAGTTCGGCGCGCGGGTCGGCGGCTTCTTCGCCCGCGGCCGTGGCCTTTGGCGGGAGCAGCATGCGCGACTTGATCTCTATCAGCATGGCCGCCATCAGCAGGTATTCGGCGGCCAGTTCCAGGTTCTGGTTGCGGATTTCGTCCACATACGCCAGGTATTGGCGCGTGACCGCGGCCATGGGAATGTCGAGGATGTTGAAGTTCTGCTTGCGGATCAGGTAGAGCAGCAGGTCCAGCGGGCCCTCAAAGGCCTCCAGAAACACCTGGAGCGCATCGGGCGGGATGTAAAGGTCTTGCGGCAGCGCGAACAGGGGCTCGCCATACAGGCGGGCCAGTGCGACCTGATCGATGACCTCGGGCAGGTGTGCCGCTGATTCGGCACTGGGCTGCAGTTCCGCTGGCAGCGGCAGGGAGGCCGACATGCTAGACGGGCCAGCGGGGGTTTAACGCAGAGATGGTTCGGTTTGGTACACGTAGGGCTTTTGGGCCATCTGGGCCTGTTTGGCCTGGTCCTGTTGTTGCAGGTCGATTTGTTTGTCCCACAACAGTGCCCGGCCTTGGCGCTGCTCGGCTTCCAGTGAGGGCTTGGCCGCCTTCAGCGATTCGATGAACTGCGTGGCGTCAGAAGCGTAGTGGGGTCGGGCAAATATGTTCATGGCTCAAGCCTGTGGGCACAAAGACCCGGATTTTACCTGCCTGCCGCGTCAACGGCACTACCGGTTCAGGGGGTGGGGCGTACAGTGGTGCAGCTTGGCCCCAAACCCCGAACGCTCCAGCAACGACCAGGGTTGGGGGTTGAGCCCTGTCATGCTCAACAACGCGCCCCGCCCGTGCAGTGTCTTGTGCAGCTGTTCCAGGGTGTCCAGGCCTGTGGTATCGAGCGAAATCAGCTGGGTGGCATCGAGCAGCACGTGGGAACCCTCGGTGAGGGTTTCGGCTTCGGCCAGTATGGGGTCCATTTTGGCCACTGCCCCAAAGAACAACGTGCCGTAAAGACGGTAAGCCACTTCTGGGGCGGTGCTGGCTATTCGCTCCGCCCTAAACAAATCGCTTTGGCGCCGCACAAACAGCACCACCGCCAGCATCAGTCCCAGTTCAACCGCTACCGTGAGATCGAACACCACGGTAACGAAGAAGGTGGAGAGCAGCATGAGCCGGTAGTGATTGGTGAACTGGCGCAAACGCACGAATTCGCGCCATTCGCCCATGTTCCAGGCCACAAACAGCAGCACGCCCGCCAACACCGCCAGCGGAATGTGTTTGGCCAACGGCGCGGCCAACAGCACCACCAGCGCCAGCGTGGCAGCGTGCACCATGCCCGCAACAGGGGAAAACGCGCCCGAACGGATGTTGGTGACCGTGCGGGCGACGGTGCCCGTGGCGGGCATACCGCCAAAGAATGGCACCACCGCGTTGGCAATGCCCTGCGCCATCAGTTCCTGGTTGGGGTCGTGTTTGGGGCCGTCGCGCAGTTGGTCGGCCACGCGCGCGCACAGCAGCGATTCGATCGCCCCCAGCAGTGCGATGGTGAGTGTGGGGGTGACCAGCAACTTGACGGTCTCCCACGAAAAATCGGGCAATTCGAACACCGGGCCGCTTTGTGGGATGCCTCCAAAGCGCGAGCCTATGGTTTCCACGGGCATGTTCAACGCCCAGGCCAGCACCGACAAACTGACCAGTGCCACCACCGGTGCAGGCAAACGCGATGTGGCTTTGAGTGCGCTGACGGTGTCGATTTGGTCGAGGGTTTTGCGAAAGGCAGAATCCACCGCCCACAACCTGGGCCAGACAAAGAGGCCCAGCACGCACAGGCCACCCAAGACCAGCGCGTACGGGTTGAAGGTATGCAAATGGCGCGACAGGGTGCCGATCTGGTTGAAAAAGTCGCCCGGCATTTTGGCAATGTTCAGCCCCAGCAGGTCGCGCACCTGCGACAGCGCAATCAGCACCGCAATGCCATTGGTGAAGCCAATGACCACGCTGACCGGCACAAAGCGCACCAAACTGCCCAACTTGAACAGGCCGAGAAAAAACAGCAGTACCCCTGCGCTGGTGGTGGCAATCAGCAGGTTGGCCACGCCGTAGCGTTCGACAATGCCGTAAACGATGACGATGAAGGCCCCGGCAGGCCCACCGATCTGCACCGAAGAACCCCCCAATGCAGAAATCAGGAAGCCGGCGATGATGGCTGTCCACAGCCCCGCTTCGGGTTTGAGGCCGGAGGCAATGGCAAACGCCATGGCCAGGGGCAGGGCCACGATGCCCACCGTGGCACCGGCACCGAGGTCGCGCGCAAATTTGTCGGGGTTGTAGCTACGCAGGTCCTGCAGCAGGCGGGGCCGGAACGGCGCCAGGGGGGGCAATCCTTTGAGCATGCGACATATTAGCGTGCCCAGCGGTCCATCGGCGGTCAGTGGATGCGCATGCCCGGCTGCGCGCCCGGCCAGGGGTGCAGCACGTAAATGCCAGGCTGTGCCTTTTCGTCGGCATGGCTGGCGGCCAGCACCATGCCTTCGCTGACGCCGAACTTCATCTTGCGCGGGGCCAGGTTGGCCACCATCACCGTGAGTTTGCCGATCAGGTCTTCGGGCTTGTACATGCTGGCAATGCCACTGAACACGTTGCGGGTGCGGCCTTCGCCCACGTCCAGCGTCAGGCGCAGCAGCTTGGTGGAGCCTTCCACCGGTTCGCAGTTTTCGATGCGGGCGATGCGCAGGTCCACCTTGGCGAAGTCGTCGATGGAGATGGTGGGGGCGATCTCTTCACCACCTGGGATCACCTTTTCGGGCTCGGGAGCCGCCGGCGGTTCGAACAGCGCTTCCAGCAGTTTGATGTCCACCCGTTGCATCAGGTGCTGGTAACTGCCGATGGTGTGGCCGGCGCCCAGGGCCTGGGTGGCGTTGGTGTAGCTGAGCGGTGCACACTGCAAGAAGGTTTCGACCTGCGCGGTCAGCGCGGGCAGCACGGGTTTGAGCAACGTGCTCAACACGCGGAACGTTTCGATGCAGGTGGTGCACACGTCTTGCAGGCGGGCGTCCATGCCTGGCTGTTTGGCCAGTTCCCAGGGCTTGTTCTGGTCCACGTATTCGTTCACGCGGTCGGCCAGGGCCATGGTTTCGCGGATGGCCTTGCCGTATTCGCGTTCGGCCAGCAGTTCGGCCACGCCGGGCACGGCCTGTTGCAGGTGGTCCAGCAGCGCCTCGCCGTCGGCCGACATGGCGCCCAGTTGACCCCCGAAACGCTTGGTGATGAAGCCGGCCGCACGCGACGCGATGTTGATGTACTTGCCCACCAGGTCGGAGTTGACGCGGGCCACAAAGTCTTCCGGGTTGAAGTCCACGTCTTCCACCCGGTTGTTGAGCTTGGCGGCCAGGTAGTAGCGCAACCACTCGGGGTCCATGCCCAGCCCCAAGTATTTCAGTGGGTCCAGGCCGGTGCCGCGGCTCTTGCTCATTTTTTCACCGCCATTGACGGTGATGAAGCCGTGAACGTTGACCTGGCTGGGCGTTTTGCGACCGCTGAAATGCAGCATGGCGGGCCAGAACAAGGTGTGGAAGTAGGTGATGTCCTTGCCGATGAAGTGCACTTGCTCCACCGCCGGGTCGGCGACGAATTCGTCAAAGGTTTGCGCGGTGCGCGAGGCCTCGTGCCAGTGTCGGACGGCCTGGCCCTTGGCGAAGTGGTTCTTCAGGCTGGCCAGGTAGCCGATGGGCGCGTCCAGCCAGACGTAGAAGTACTTGCCGGGCGCGTCGGGAATCTCGATGCCGAAGTAGGGCGCGTCGCGCGAGATGTCCCAGTCACCCAGACCGCCGTTGCCTAGCTCGTCCTTGGCGAACCATTCCTTGATCTTGTTGAGCACCTCGGGTTGTAGGCGGCCGGGCTCGCTGGTCCAGTTTTCCAGGAATTCGATGCAGCGCGGGTCGCTGAGCTGGAAGAAGTAGTGCTCGGAGGTGCGAAGCACCGGCGTGGCACCGGACAGGGCCGAGTAGGGGTTCTTCAGTTCGGTGGGGGCGTAGACGGCGCCGCAGCTTTCGCAGGAGTCGCCGTACTGGTCCTTGGCGCCGCACTTGGGGCATTCGCCCTTGATGAAGCGGTCCGGCAGGAACATCGACTTTTCGGGGTCGAAGAACTGCTCGATGGTTTTGGTGCTGATCAGGCCGTTGGCTTTCAGGTCGCGGTAGATCTGCTGCGCCAGTTCGTGGTTTTCGGGGCCGTCGGTGCTGTGCCAGTTGTCGAACTGGACGTGGAAGCCTTCCAGGTACCGGGCCCGGCCGGCGGCAATGTTGGCGACGAACTGCTGTGGTGTGACGCCCGCCTTTTCGGCCGCAATCATGATTGGGGCGCCATGCGCATCGTCTGCGCCCACGAAGTGCACCTCGTGTCCGTGCATGCGCTGCATCCGCACCCAGATGTCGGCCTGGATGTATTCCATGATGTGGCCAATGTGGAAGTTGCCATTGGCGTAGGGCAGTGCGGTGGTGACGAAAAAACGGCGCGGGGTCATGTGTTGGGTCCTGACAGGCAAGCCCTCGATTTTAATGAGGGCTCTGACCAACCGTGCCGAACAGGCGGAACTACGCATTAGACTCATGGCAACCGACCGATTTGTGGAGACAAGCATCCCATGGCCATTGACCAACAAGCGCTGCTGCAGGCGCTGCAATCCGTACAAGACCCGAACACAGGCAAAGACTTTGTGTCCACCAAGGCATTGAAAAACCTGCAGGTGCAGGGCGACGAGGTGGCCTTTGACGTGGAGTTGGGGTATCCCGCCAAGAGCCAGATCCCGTTTCTGCGCAAAGCTTTTGTGGCGGCAGCCAAAACGGTGCCGGGCGTGGACAACGTTTCTGTGAACGTGCAGACCAAAATATTGGCCCATTCGGTGCAGCGGGGTGTGCAGCTGCTGCCCAACGTGAAAAATATCATCGCGGTGGCGTCGGGCAAAGGTGGTGTGGGCAAAAGCACCACCACGGTGAACCTGGCGCTGGCGCTGGCCGCCGAAGGTGCCCGTGTGGGTATCCTGGACGCCGACATTTACGGCCCCAGCCAGCCCATGATGATGGGCATTGATGGGCGACCCGAGAGCACCGACGGCCAGACCATGGAGCCTTTGGAGAACCACGGCGTGCAGGTGATTTCGATCGGGTTTCTGGTGGCCAAAGACGAAGCCATGATCTGGCGTGGCCCGATGGCCACGCAGGCGCTTGACCAGCTGTTGCGTCAGACGAACTGGAAGGAGCTGGACTACCTGCTGGTGGACATGCCCCCGGGAACGGGTGACATCCAGCTCACGTTGAGCCAGCGCGTGCCCATGACAGGGGCCGTGATCGTGACCACACCGCAAGACATTGCCTTGCTGGACGCCCGCAAGGGCATCAAAATGTTCGAGAAGGTGGGCGTGCCCATTTTGGGTGTGGTGGAAAACATGGCGGTGTATTGCTGCCCCAACTGCGGCCATACCGAGCACATATTTGGCGCAGATGGCGGTAAAAACATGGCGGCCGAATACGGCATGGACTACCTGGGGGCCCTGCCGCTGAACATGCAGATTCGGGTGCAGGCCGACAGCGGAACACCCACCGTGGTGGCCGATCCGGACGGCGAAATTGCCGGTACGTACAAGGCCGTTGCGCGCAAGGTGGCCATCACCGTGGCAGCCAAAGCCAAGGACTTTTCCAGCAAGTTCCCGACCATCAAGATCAGCAAAGACACCTGATGCCTGGCTCGCACATGCCGCGCCTTGGCCCCCGTGCCCGGCGGGTGGTGCAGGCGGCGTTGTATGAAACCCTGGCGGTGGCGTTTGTGACGCCGGCATTCGCGTGGGGTTTTGGCGAGCCCGTTGGCTCGGCGCTCGGCCTGTCGGTCACGCTGTCGGCCATCGCTTTGTGCTGGAATTACGTCTTCAACACCTGCTTCGAGCGCTGGGAACGGCATCAGAGCGTCAAGGGCCGGTCCTGGCGCCGCCGTGCGGTGCACGGTGTTGGTTTTGAGGGCGGATTGACGCTGTTTCTGGTGCCCACAATGGCGTTGTGGCTCGACACCTCGCTCTGGTTGGCATTTGTGGCCGATCTGGGTTTTCTGGCGTTTTTCCTGGTCTACACCGTGGTATTTACCTGGGTGTTTGACAAGCTGTTTGGTTTGCCGGAATCGGCCCAGCCAACCTCAATGTGAGCGTTGATTTTCCAGGTCCCGCAGCTTGAACCGCTGGATCTTGCCGGTGGCGGTTTTCGGCAGTTCGTCCACAAATTCGATGTAACGCGGGTATTTGTAAGGGGCCAGGTGTTCCTTGCAGAAGGTCTTGACCCCCTCTTCGTCGAGTGTTTGCCCAGGCTTGAGGACGATGAAGGCCTTGGTTTTGGTCAGGCCGTCGGCGTCGGTTTTGCCGATCACAGCGGCTTCCAGCACAGCGGGGTGGCGCACCAGGGTGGCCTCCACCTCGAAGGGTGACACGTAAATTCCACTGACCTTGAGCATGTCGTCGTTGCGGCCAGCGTAGGTGTAGTAACCCTCGGCGTCGCGGGTGTACTTGTCGCCGCTTTTGGTCCAGGCGCCCTGGAAGGTGTCGCGGGACTTTTCGCGGTTGTGCCAATACATCAGTGCTGCGCTGGGGCCTTTGATGAACAGGTCGCCGATGTCAATGGACCCGTCGGCGTTGGGGGGAACGGGCAGGCCGTCTTCGCCCCGGATTTCCACTTCGTAGCCGGCCACCGGTGTGCCCGAGGTGCCGTAGCGCACATCGCCCGGCCGGTTGGACAGGAAGATGTGCAGCATTTCGGTGGAGCCGATGCCGTCGATGATTTCGGCGTCGTAGTGGGTGGTCCAGCGCTCGCCGATGTCACGGGGCAGGGCCTCGCCGGCCGATGAGCACAGGCGTAAGGCCACAGCGGATTTGGGGGGCAGGTCGGGGTGGGCCAACATGCCGCCGTAGCCAGTGGGCGCCCCGTAAAACACGGTGGGTTTGCGCCCCGCCAAAGAGCTGGTCTGACCCGTGAACCGCTGGAACACGGCCAGCGGGGTGGGGCGTTCGGCCATCAACACCGTCGTGGCGCCCACGCTGAGCGGAAAACTCAAACCGTTGCCCAGGCCGTAGGCAAAAAACAGCTTGGCGGCCGAGAACACCACATCGTCCTCGGTCAGGCCCAGCACGGGTTGGGCGTAGAGTTCGGCGGTCCAGTACAGATTGGCATGGGTGTGAACCGTGCCCTTGGGCCGCCCCGTGGAGCCAGAGGAGTACAACCAAAAGGCCGCTTCATCTGCCAGCGTGGATGCGGGCTGTCCTTGTGGTGCGCTTTGCTCCAGCAACTGGGCCATGTCAAGCTGCACGGGCATTTGCTGTTCGCCGGACGCGTTCCCCCCTTGGGGGCGGGATACTACCAGATGCCGGACCTCGTGCGCCACCTGGCCCAGGCCTGCTTGCAGGGTGGGCAACAACGCTTGCGACACCAGTGCCGCTTGGGCGCGGCTGTGTTGGGTCATGTAGGCGTAATCTTCGGCCGTGAGCAGGGTATTGAGCGCCACGGGCACCACGCCGGCATAAAGCGCGCCCAGGAAAGCCACGATCCAGTCGTTGCTGTCGTGCATCAGCAGCAGCACCCGCTCTTCGCGCTTCAGGCCGAGTTGCTGCAGCGCGTTGGCCATGCGCCGCACACGGTCGGCCAGTTCCCCATAGGTGAGCTGGCCCTGGTCATCGATCAGGGCCACCTTGTCGGCCCGGGTGGCGTTGCGCCGGATCAGGTGCTGTGCAAAGTTGAAGTCTTGTCCCGGGGCACTGGGCAGGTGTGGGTTCATTTTTGTCTCCTGTTTTTGTGATTTCGGGACGGTCAGGCTTTGAACGTGGGTGCCGTGGCCCACTGGTCCAGTGCGGCGGTGCTGGCTTGCACCGCACTGCGCCGGTGATAGAACTGCAGGGCGCGCAAGCCCCCCAGTTCTTCGCCGCCCCCGGCACGGCCTGGGCCGCCGTGCAGCGACATGGGCATGACATTGCCGTGACCGGTGTGCAGGGCCGCCACATCGGGCGAAACGGCATGCACGCGGCCGTGGCTGGCGCCCAGCTCGGCCGCCGTCTGTGCGATGAAGGTAGGGTCTTCGCTGAAAACCGACATCACCAGCGAACCTTCACCGCGGCGGATGAGTTCGTAGGCTTCATCGCTGCTGTCATACGCCATCAACGTGGCCACGGGGCCGAACACCTCCACGTCGTGCAACACGCGGGCGGTGGCGGGCTGGTGCGTGCCCAGCAGCGTGGGGGCCACACAGGCGGCCACTGTAGGGTCGGCGTCCACCAGCGTTGCTTGGCTGCCATCGAAGAGCACCTCGGCTTCGGTTTTCAGCTGTTGCAAACCGGCCAACACGTTGTCGCGTTGCGCGGTGCTGACCAGCGCACCCATGCGCACGTCGGGGTGGCGTGGGTTGCCCACCGTGGTTTTGGCCAGTTTGGCAGCGATGGCTTGCGCCGCGGCATCGTACAGCGGGCGCGGGACGAATATGCGGCGGATGGCGGTGCATTTTTGGCCGCTCTTGACGGTCATTTCCCGCACCACTTCGTTCACCATCAGTTTGAAGGCTTCGCTGTCGGCACTGGCGGCTGGGTCCAGCAGCGCGGAGTTCACGCTGTCGGCCTCGATGTTGCAACGCACAGAGCGCTGGGCCACGGCCGGGTGCGAGCGGATGATGCGCCCGGTGTCGGCCGACCCGGTGAAGCTCACCACGTCGAACGGTTGTAGCTGGTCCATCAAGCCCTCGGATGACCCGCACACCACCGACAAGGCCCCCGGCGGCAGGATGTTGGCGTTGACCACGTCTTGCACCATGCGTTGGGTGAGCCAAGCGGTGGCCGTGGCGGGCTTGACGATGACCGGCACGCCCGACAGCAAGGCCGGTGCGGCCTTTTCCCACAGGCCCCAGCTGGGGAAATTGAACGCATTGATGAACAAGGCCACGCCCCGGGTGGGGGTGAGGATGTGCTGGGTTTGGAACAGGGGGTCTTTGCCCATGCGGATGCGTTCGCCGTCCAGCAGAAAGGGGTGTTCGCCCAGCGCCGCTCCTTGTTTGGCGTAGTAGCCCACCGTGAAAATGCCACCGTCCACGTCCACCGCTGTGTCCCTGGCCACGGTGCCGCTGTTGGCCGTGGAAATGTCGTTGTAAGCATCGCGGTGGGTTTGCAGCACCTTCACGATGTCCCCCAGCAGTGCGGCGCGTTGGGCGTAGGTAAGCGCGCGCAGGGCTGCGCCACCCTGGTCGCGGGCAAACGCAAAACCTTCGGCCAGGTCCAGGCCTGCACTGCTGACGCGGGCCAATTCGGTTCCCGTGATCGGGTCGAACAAAGGCGTGCCGACGCCCGCGCCGGTTTGCCAGCGCCCGGCCAGGAAATTGGGAAGCAAAGGGGTAGTGGGGTTCATGATCTGGGTCAAAAAGTTGTGGTGGGTGCTGGCAAGTGCCGGGCAATGGCGGTATAAATGCACTATTGTGCGCATTGGCAAGTATGCATTAAAGTGCATGTTTTGTGCGATGTGGTGCTTTGGGGTTTTCCCTGATCAATGACGTACCCACTATGGATGTGCTGGACAAAGACACTGTGCCCGAAACCGAAACGCCAGAGCAACGCAGCCCGTTTTTGGTGGCGCTGGGCGAGCGCGTGCGCAATTTGCGCTCACGCAAGGGCATGACACGCAAAGCCGTGGCGGTGGCGGCGGATGTGTCGGAACGACACCTGGCCAACCTGGAATACGGGACGGGAAACGCGTCCATTCTGGTGTTGCTGCAGGTGGCGCAGGCCCTGCAATGTTCGCTGGCCGAGTTGCTGGGTGATGTCACCACTTCGTCGCCCGAATGGTTGCTGATACGCGAGTTGTTGCAGGGCAAAAGCGAAGCCGATTTGCGGCGTGCGCGCTTGAATCTGGTGGACTTGTTTGGCAGCGGCGTGGACGTGCCCGGGCGCCAAGCCCGTGTGGCCTTGATCGGGTTGCGTGGGGCGGGCAAGTCCACGCTGGGGCAGCAACTGGCCGACGATTTGGGCTACCCTTTCATTGAGTTGAGCCGTGAAATCGAGCAGTTTGCAGGCTGCAGCATCAGCGAAATCCACAACCTGTACGGCACCAATGCCTACCGCCGCTATGAGCGCCGCGCTTTGGAAGAGGCCATACAAATCTACCCCGAAGTGGTGATAGCCACCCCGGGTGGTTTGGTGGCGGATTCGGCCAATTTCAACCTGCTGTTGGCGCATTGCACCACCGTGTGGTTGCAGGCCGAGCCGCAGGACCACCTGGGCCGCGTGGCCGCCCAGGGGGACATGCGCCCGATGGCTGCCAGCCGCGAAGCGCTGGAGGATTTGAAGCGCATTCTGGAGGGCCGGTCGGCGTTTTATTCCAAGGCCGATGTGAGTCTGAACACCAGCGCGCAAGACCTGGAGCGCAGTTTTTTGTTGTTGCGCCAGCGGGTTCGTCAATTGCTGCACATGCCAACCTAGGGTAAACACCTATAACTCTGCAGAAAAATGCACTTTACTGCATGTGTTGATGTGCACGATAATTCACATCACACCTTTACTGCAGGAGACCCCCATGAGCAACAACCCCGTGGTTGATTACCAGACCCAGCCCGATCAATACAAACACATCCAGTTGGCGTTTGACGGCGAAGTGGCCACGCTGTCGATCAACATCAACGAAGACGGCGGCATCCGCCCCGGGTACAAGCTCAAGCTCAACAGCTACGACCTGGGCGTGGACATCGAGTTGCACGACGCGCTGCAACGCATCCGTTTCGAGCACCCGGAGGTCAAGTCCGTGGTAGTGACCAGCCTGCGCGACCGCATTTTTTGCTCGGGCGCCAACATCTTCATGCTGGGTCTGTCCACCCACGGCTGGAAAGTGAATTTCTGCAAGTTCACCAACGAAACCCGCAACGGCATCGAAGATTCTTCTCAACATTCGGGCCTGAAGTTTGTGGCCGGCCTGAACGGCGCCTGTGCCGGCGGTGGCTACGAGCTGGCCTTGGCCTGCGACGACATTGTGCTGGTGGACGACCGTTCCTCCAGCGTGAGCCTGCCCGAAGTGCCGCTGCTGGGTGTGTTGCCTGGCACCGGTGGCCTGACCCGCGTGACCGACAAGCGCCATGTGCGTCACGACCTGGCCGACATTTTTTGCACCAGTGTCGAAGGCGTGCGAGGCCAGAAGGCCGTGGACTGGCGCCTGGTGGACGCGGTGGCCAAGCCGGCGGTGTTCCAGCAAGTGGTGCGTGAGCGCGCCACGAAACTGGGTGCTGGCAGCACCCGCCCAGGCGTGGGCGCCCAAGGCGTGGCCCTGACCCCGCTGAACCGCCGCATCGAAGCCGATGGCTTGAGCTACACGAATGTGACCGTGGACATCGACCGCGCCAAACGCCAGGCCACCTTCACCGTCAAGGCCCCTGCCACGGCGCAACCGAGCGACCTCGCGGGCATCGAGGCCGCAGGAGCCAATTGGTACCCCCTGCAAATGGCGCGCGAACTGGACGACGCCATCCTGCACATGCGCACCAACGAGCTGGACATCGGCACCTGGGTGCTCAAGACCTCGGGCGATGCCGCCGCCGTGTTGACCGCTGACGCGGTGATGTTGGCCCACAAAGACCATTGGTTTGTGAACGAAACCATCGGCATGCTGCGCCGCACGCTGGCCCGCCTGGATGTGTCCAGCCGCAGCTTGTTTGCCCTGATCGAGTCGGGCTCTTGCTTTGTGGGCACTTTGGCCGAACTGGCCTTCTGTGCCGACCGCACCTACATGCTGGTGTTGCCCGACGCCCCGGAACAACAGCCCGCCTTGCAGCTCAACGAGTTCAACTTCGGCTTTTACCCCATGGTCAATGGCCAGTCGCGCCTGTCCCGCCGTTTTTACGAAGAAGCTGGCCCGATGGAGGCCGCCCGGGCCGCCGCTGGGCAGGCGCTGGACGGCGATGCCGCCCTCAAGCTGGGTTTGGTCACCGCCGCGCCCGACGACATCGATTGGGCCGATGAAATCCGACTGGCCTTGGAGGAGCGTGCCGCCATGTCGCCCGACGCCCTGACCGGCCTGGAGGCCAACCTGCGTTTTGCCCAGCAGGAAAACATGTTCACCCGGATTTTTGGCCGCCTGACCGCTTGGCAGAACTGGATTTTCCAGCGCCCCAATGCCGTGGGCGAAAAAGGCGCCTTGAAGGTCTATGGCAAGGGCGACAAGGCCCTGTTCGACATGAACCGCGTCTGACCTGAACGAAATCGTTGTGCGGCGGGTTTCCCGGTGGAGCCCGCTGCAACCGAATGCCATTTCCACCGCGATTGTTTTTTGGAGTCTCCCATGTCCGGCATCAACTACAGCGAAAAAATCCCCA
>JACCDQ011670477.1_pt1 | contig 15451 bp, 12 predicted proteins | sample 7446031 | NCBI WGS metagenome assembly JACCDQ01 (sample SAMN15323442, study PRJNA562643) | freshwater metagenome | isolation source: river surface water | place: USA:Blue River Watershed | collected 2017-08-17
CGCGAGCATATCGCGCTGGTGCGCTCGCGTTTCCTCAGTAACGCGTGACCAGCAGCAGCCGGAAGTGGCGTGCCTCGATCGGATGGAAGACGCGTCCGGACAGGCCTGACACACCATTGAAGGTGTAAGAGCTGTTGTAGTAGTCGATCGCCGACTGCTTGCTATCGAGCAGGTTGAAGCCCGACAGTTCGAGCTGCGTATCGCGGCTGATCCGGTAACCCAGCTTGCCATTCAGCGTCGCCGTGCCTGCGGAGCGCACCGCATTGTCTTCGGTCAGCGGGCGCGGCCCGAAATACCTGAGTTGCAGCGAACCGTGCCACGGGCCGATCGCATCGACGATCGCGGCCACCGAGGCCACGCCTTCGACCGCGCCTTCGATGTACTGGCCGTTACCTCCCGGATCGCGGAAGCGCGCGCGCGCGTAGGCGAGATCGGCATCCAGCGTCAGCCACGCATTGGCCTTGTAGTAGTTGTTGAACTCGATGCCGATACGGCGGCTGCGACGGCCCGAGTCTTCGGTGCGACCGCTGTCGCCGACGTAGACGATCTCGGAGGCGCTGTCGAGCTGGAACAGCGCCAGCGTGGTCTGCAGGCCATCCAGCAGCTCGGTGCGCACGCCCAGCTCTTGTCCGAAGGTGCGCACCAGCCCGTCGGAACGGGTGCCGCTGCCGATGGTCACACCGCGCGCATCGTTGGAATGGAAGCCGTTGCCGATGCTGTAGTAAAGCTCGGATTTCTTCCACGGGCCGAACACGAGGTTGAGCTTGGGGCTGGCGATGAAATCACTGACGGTATCGCTGTTGTTGTCGCCGGTCGAACTGTACAGGCCCATATTGCGGAAGCGATACCAGTCGCCGCGCAGTCCGGCCACGGTGCGGAACCAGTCATTCCAGTGCACATGGTTCTCGCCATACAGGCCGATGCTGTCCTGCGTGATGCGGTCACGGCGGCACTGGTCGATCACGGCCGTATTGCAACCAATCGGCTGGCGCGCCCGCGTGCTCAGCAAGCCATTGCTGATCGCGTCATGCTGCAGCTGCAGGCCGACCATGTTGCTGGCCTCCTTGCCCAAGCCTTCCACATAGATCGTGCGCACCAGGTTGAGGCCGGAGGTGACGCGCGCATCGCGCTGGTTGAACTGGCTGTCGGCGCCGTATTCGAAATTCGAATACAGGTCGAGCGCATTGCGGATCACATAAGCCTGCGCCACCAGCGTGCCCGCGGCATCGGCCTTGCGCCACTCGCCGGACAGGCTGTAGCGGCTGGCGGTGGCACCGGAGCTGGGGTCCATCGAGCCCCAGCGCGAAATGCGCCCCTGTCGATATTCGTTCCACGGGATCTGGTCGGTCGAGTTCCAGTTGCCGTCATAGGCCATCGCCATCAGGGTCAGGCCATTGGCCTGCGTGCCCTGCGTATAGCGCAGCAGGCCGTTGAACTTGCGGTAGTTGTCCGGGTGCGACCAGGGTCCGTCGTAATGCGAGAGCTCCAGCGCATACAGCAGCCGGCCGTCGTGGAAAGCCGGCGAGTTGGTCAATAGCGTGCGATACCAGCCGTTCTGCCCCAGACCGATGCTGGCGATGCCGCGCTCAAGGCTGTTGTTGTAGAACAGCGCTGCCGAACCGGCATTCGCGAAGTCGCCGTCGGCCACGTAATACGGCCCTTTGCGATAGTGGATGGACGAGATCAGCTCGGGAATCAGCGGGTTGAGGTCGGCCCAGCCCTGGCCATGCGCATGGCTGCGCTGGTTGAGCGGCATGCCGTCGAGCGACAGCCGCAGGTCGGTGCCGTGGTCGAGGTTCATCCCCCGCAGGAAGTACTGGTTGGCCTTGCCCTCGCCGCTATGCTGACTGACGATCAGGCCCGGCATCACTTCGAGCAGTTCGCCGGTGCGCGCGACAACCCGGCCGCGGATCTGCGCCGGGCCGGCAGCGCCCTCGCTGGCAGCGTCCGCGATGCCGAGCAGGCTGTAGCGCGCGCTGTCGACTTCGACCGCCGGCAGGCTGCGGATGTCGTCGGCATGCGCGCACGACGACGCCAGTTCGGCCGTCGCGGCGATGACAGCGCCGACGGCCAGCGTCAGTACAGGCAGGGATTGGCGAATGCGGGAGGTGCGCGGCATCGGGTACGAGCAAAGGCTCGCTGTCTGCGAGCGGATTGTTTTTACCGCATGATACACGGTCGTCCTGCCAAAATTCGAAGCGCCGGCTTTGGGATTGCCAAGGAGTCGCTTCGCCCCTGCCGGCATCACGAATGCTCGCTGATGCTTGCTGCAATGTCCTTGCTTCGCCCTCGTCTCGCCTTCGCCGTGTCATTGGCAGTCTTCGGTATGTGCTTGCCCTGCCCTTGCTATGCCCTCGTTGAGATTGATGGCACAATGCAAAATCTTGCAGCGTATCGTTTACAAAATTTGAAACGCGCTTGACCGACCGTCCGCCCCCATCTCTGCCCAGCGCCATGAGTCTGAAAGAAAAGCTGTACGAGCACCTGAGAGAGCACGTCTATTGCAAGCTCGGCGTATCCCCCATCCACGGCATCGGCGTATTCGCGCTGCGCGACATCCCCAAGGGCACGTATCCGCTCAAGAGCATGGTCAGCAACAAGGAGATCAAGTTCTCGCGCGTCGAACTCAAGTCGGTGCCCAGCACCGTGCGCAAGCACCTGAACATGTTCTGTCTGGTCGAGAAAGGCCGCGTGTACGCGCCCGAGATCGGTATGAATGCCGTCAACCTGTCGATCTACCTTAACCACTCGAAGACGCCGAACCTCTTCTACAACGACGATGGCATGCTCGAGGCCATGGTTGATATCGCCAAAGGCGATGAAGTGACCATCGACTACGACATCAGCTTCGACGACGAACACATCTTCGACGAATAAGCCCAGGCCCCAGCGTCGCCATCACCAGCGCTGACGCGGGCCGCGCTCTCCATGACAAAGCCCCCGGCCTGCGACAGGCACGGGGGCTTTGTTTTGCTCTGCAAAGGCGACCGGATCAATCCCGCAGCGACGCTTCAGGCTGCGGCGTTGGCCCGCCCGGCGGCACCTTCGTCGCGGTAGATGCGGTTCAGGTGCTCGGGCTTGAAGTCGATCTTCAGAGGCGAGGTCGGATCGGTCGCCAGCGGATGCTCGGGGTCGACCAGTGCCATCGCATAGATGGGTTCATAGTCGGTGACGAACAGCGACTTGTAGCCGTAATCGTCGACCGGGCCCAGGTTGTACCAGCGCAGGCCGTTCTTGGCCGCCCAGCGCGATGCCAGCAGGCAGGCGTAGTTGCCGGGGGACTTGTTCTTGTAGTCGCGGTTCCACTGACAGAAGCTGCCGTACAGCTGATCGTACTTGGGCAGGACGATGGACAGATCGGTGAGCACCAGCTCGCCGTTGGGCGCGTGTACCTGCAGGATCAGCACGTCGAGGTCGCGCACATAGTCGATGAAGCCTTCGACTTCGCGGTCATCGATGTAATACTTTTCGAAATGGTCGCCGCCGAGTTCGATCATGTCATCGAAATCGAGGTCGCTGCCCGGAATCAGGTGCTCGGTACAGGTGAACTCGCGGTACTGCTTGTCGAATTCGCGGAACTTGCGTGCACGGCGCTCTTCGTTCCACAGCAGGTCGGATTGGGTGTCGACCATGCCGTACTTGTCATTGATGGGCACGCCAAAACGGCTGTCCGGCGGCAGCGCGTAGACCACGAAGGGACGCGGCGCCAGCGCGATCATCTCTTCATTGACCTCGATGTAGGGGCATAGCGCATCCCAGCGTGAGGTGTAGTAATGGATCTCGTCGTGATAGCTGTCAACGCACAGGTTTTCCACGGTCCAGCTCTGGTGCCCGACCTGATACACCTCGCGCGCGGCACGGGCCTTCTTGGCCTCGCCGATGCGATGCAGGGTTCCATTCATCGTTTCGTGCCCTCCCCAGGACGTGACGTCGGCAGCTTCTTGAGATCAAAGTAATCCGCGTCGATCGCGAAGTTACCAGTCAGGAAACGGCTGTCCGATTTTTCGAGCCTGGCGATTTCTTTTTTGCACGCTGCCAGGTGCCGTGCTGCCTCGCTGTCTGCTTTTTTCAACTGCCTGATGTACTCCGGCATCAGCGGGCATTCGATGTCGTAGTAGAAGTGGCGCGCCTCGGGGTCGTAGGCCAGCGGATAGAGGGTGCAGCTGAAAGGCTTGTCATCGCCCAGCGTGCAGCCTGAGGGACCGAGGTTGGGACATTGGGTTTCGATGCAGATGCCGCCGAATTTTTTCTTTTCGTTGCGGGTCAGCGAGATCTCGAGAGGCGGGTAGTCCTGCTCGACGTAGCAGCATCGACGGCATTCGGCGCAGTGGTCAAAGGGCATGCGCGTTCCTGGCGGAGTGTCTGTGCATGAGCGGCATAGGCTGCATTCGCACGGCATCGCATACTGCCTTGAACCGCGATGCCAGGTTCGTTTGTTAGTGATTATTTCCGTACGATAACTCAATCCCCCCAGAAATGTCACAAACAATTTGCGATTTTTAATGCTGTTTGCTGGCAGCTTTCTGTCAGTTTGCGCGCATGAAATCTGCAGCGATTGCGCATGCGAGCAACGTACACGGCGAGCGCAATTCAAGCGGGCAGCATCAGCAAGCGCGCTTCATCGGCGGGAACCGACGCACCATGCAGGAAGCCCTGGAATTCATCGCAGCCCAGCGCTCGGAGTGTCTCCTGCTGCGAGGGCGTTTCGATGCCTTCGGCAATCACCCGCATGCGCAAGCTCTTGCCCAACGTGATGATGGACTGGATGATTGCCGCATCGCTATCGCGCTGCTCGCTGTCGATGCGCTGCACAAAAGACTGGTCAATCTTCAATTGATCCAGCGGCAGCTGCTGCAGGATAGACAGCGACGAATAGCCAGTGCCGAAATCATCCAGCGAGAAGCGCACGCCCATGTCATTGAGCGCGCGCATCTTGGCGGCCGTCTCAGGCACTTCGGTCACCAGCATGCTCTCGGTCAGCTCCAGCTTCAGGCAAGACGGGGCGGCGCCGCTCTCCTCAAGTGCCTGCCGCACGTCATCGACGAAGTCCGGACTGCGCAACTGCCGCGGGCTGACATTGACCGACACGCGTATCGGCTGCAGCCCCATTGCAGTCCATGCAGCCAGTTGCTGGCACGCCCGCTGCAGCACCCAGCGCCCGAGCGACAGGATGAAGCCCGTCTCTTCGGCTGTCGGTATGAATTCGTCCGGCATCACCAGGCCGCGCTTGGGGTGGCGCCAGCGCACCAGCGCTTCCATCCCGCGCAATTTACCGTCGCGATCCAGCTGCGGCTGGTAGTGCAGTTCGAATTCCTGGTGTAGCGATGCGCGCCGCAAGTCCGCTTCCAGCGATGCGCGCTCCACCAGCAACTGCTGCATGCGCGGATCGAAGAAGCGCAAGGTATTGCGCCCCGCCTGCTTGGCGCCGTACATGGCCATGTCCGCCTGCTTGAGCAATTCATCGACGCCGGATGCATGGCCGTCGAACACAGTGATGCCGAGACTGGCCGAGCAATCGTAACGGCGGCCACGCAAGTCATAGGGCGCCGATAGCGCTTCGACGATCTTGCGTGCGGCCGTCTCTGCCTGGATCGCCGCCTTGCGCTCATCGGTGCCCAGCTCCTCGAGCAGCAGCACGAATTCATCGCCACCCAGACGCGCAATGGTGTCGACGCTGCGCACCGACGCGCGCAACCGGGCCGCGACCTGCTGAAGCAGCAAATCACCGGTATCGTGACCGAAGGTGTCGTTGAGGATCTTGAAATTGTCGAGATCGAGGAAGATCAGCGCGCCATGCTGGCCATGCCGGCAACTGGCGGCATACGCATGATTGAGCCGGTCCATCAGCGCGACGCGGTTCGGCAGCTGCGTCAACGGATCGTGGAAGGCGAGGTACTGTACCTTTTCCTGGTCGCGCCGCAGGTCGGTGATGTCGCTCCAGATCTCGAGGATGGCCTTGGGGGCGCGCGTCACCTCGTCGCGCACCCGGGTCAGGTGGCCAAGCACCCGCACGTGGTGGCCATCCTTGCAGCGCTGCACCTGTTCGCCGGTGTACTCGTCCGTCGCTTCCAGCGCCTTGAGCATCATGCGCTCGTCTTCGGCGCTGATCTCCAGCAATTCCGCCGCGCGCCGGCCAAGGACCTCGTCGCGGGTATAGCCGAACAGCCGCTCGGCCCCGCCGTTCCAGAAGGTGATCCTTTGCTCAAGGTCTTTCACGAAGATCGCATCCTTGGCCTGGTCCAGCAGCGCAGCACGCTGGCGCAGCTGCTCGGTTGCGGCGAGTACCGCATGCTCGACGTCGCGGAACGCCTTGTCCTTCGGGTCCAACCCGAGGATACGAACCACTTCGCTCGCCACCTTGTGCAGCGATAAGTGCTTTTGCATCTCCTGATCGAGCACCTGATGCAGGAAGAGTTCGCGCCGCCGCAGCTCGATCGCGATCATGGCCTGCTGCGCCAGTGTCTTCAGCTGTTCGCGCTGCCTTGACGTCAGGTGGCGCGACACGCGATCGATCACCATCAGCGTACCGAGCGCATTGCCGTCAGGCGCCACCAACGGGTATGCGGCATAGAAGCGTATGTAGGGCGGCCCGGTGACCAGTCCGTTGTCACAAAACCGGGGATCCAGCCGAGCATCCCGCACTTCGAAATAGTCTGGCTGCAGGATGGCGTGCTTGCAGAAAGACACCGAGATATCGGTTTCCCGGATCGGCAAGCCTTCTACGGCCTTGAACCACTGCCGCTTTTCATCGACCATGCTCAGCGCTGCGATCGGCGTACGGCATAACTGCGCCGCCAGCTTCACCAGCCGGTCAAACGCAATCTCGGGCGGCGTATCGAGAATGGAATACCCGCGCAAGGTCGTCAGCCGCCCTTGCTCGGCGGCGCCGATCCCTTCGCACGGATATCCGATCACTTCGGCCATTGCAGTGCCTCATCATGCGCCATCAAGGCGATGACATCAGCCTTCAGCATTGGACAACAGGCAGCGGCACAGTTCTACCGGCCGGGCAAATTCTTGTTCCGGCCAGCAGGGCTTCGCGTCGGACAAGCTTACTGCAGCTTCTCGATCTTCGTGATCACAAACTGGCCATTTACGCGATCCGGAATGAAACGCACCTTGTCGCCGACGGCCAGCATATCGAGCTGCCTGGGGTCGGCAACCCGGAAGTTCATCGTCATGCCGTTCATATTGAACTTGCGTATCGCTTCATGCTTGAGCATCAGCTTCGCATTGTCGCGATCGATGAACTTCACTTCCGCATTCACGAATTCATCGACGGCAGCGTCGGCCTCGCTATGCGCGCCCGTGCCGTGTTCATGCTTATGCTGGTCCGCATGGGCCGGCGTACCCAGCGTCATCAGCAGCGATGACACGACGGCCGGGACCAGCAGTCCAGCTTTCATGGTACCTTTGATGGTGCCTTTCATTTTGTCGTTCATGGTATTGCTCCTTCAATCATTCAATGTGCGTGAAGAACGGTGGTTCAGCGGTGGCCTTCGTGTCCGGATGGCTTCTTCGCCTTCAGCTCGGTCGCTGATGGCTGGCCGCTGGACGGCATGGCCTGGCCGCCCGCGGCATCACTGCGCGGCGCTTCGGCCAGTGCGCCGGTCCATTCGTAGGCCACGGTGCCCGGCGGATGTGCATACCACCCCGGGTCACTGTAATCGCCGGGCTTCTGGTCCTTGCGCACCTTGACCACGGTGAACATGCCACCCATCTCGACGCTACCGAACGGGCCGTCGCCGGTCATCATCGGCAAGGTGTTCTCGGGCAGCGGCATCTCCATGGTCGCCATGTCGCCCATGCCCTTGTCGCCCATCACCATATAGTCGGGTACCAGCTTGCTGATTTTCTCGGCCACGCCGCGATGGTCGACACCGATCATGGTCGGCACCTGATGGCCCATCGCATTCATCGTGTGGTGTGACTTGTGGCAATGCAGCGCCCAGTCCCCCGCATCGGTGGCATCGAATTCCAATGCGCGCATCTGTCCTACGCCGATATCGGCCGTGACTTCCGGCCAGCGCGAAGCCGGCGGCGTCCAGCCGCCATCCGTGCCGGCGACGACAAACTCATGACCGTGCAGATGAACAGGATGATTCGTCATCGTCAGGTTGCCGACTCGGATGCGCACGCGATCACCCTGCCGCACATGCAGGCTGTCGATACCGGGGAAGACACGACTGTTGAAGCCCCACATATTGAACTCGGTCATCGTGTTCACCTTCGGCACCGCGCTGCCGGGTTCGATATCGAAGCTATTGAGCAGGAACACGAAATCACGATCGACGCGCATGAAGTTATGGTCCTTCGGGTGCGTGACCCAGAAGCCGTACATACCCATCGCCATCTGCACCATTTCATCCGAATGCGGGTGGTACATGAAGGTGCCCGCGCGCTTCGCGACGAATTCATACACAAAGGTCTTGCCCGGCGGGATGGCCGGTTGCGTCAGGCCGGCCACGCCATCCATCCCGTTCGGCAGGCGCTGGCCGTGCCAGTGCACCGCCGTTGCTTCGGGCAGGCGATTGGTGACGAAGATGCGCACGCGGTCGCCCTCCACCACCTCGATGGTCGGCCCCGGTGACTGCCCGTTGTAACCCCACAGCTGCACCTTCATGCCGGGTGCGAGTTCGCGTTCCACCGGCTCGGCCACCAGATGGAATTCCTTGACGCCGTTATTCATGCGCCAGGGCATCGACCAGCCATTGAGCGTGACCACCGGATGGAAGGGCCGGCCATTCGGCGGCAATGGCGGCGGTGTCGTCTTCGGTCCGACGGCCACCGGCACTTCCGGCAATGAGGCGGCGCCAACGCGGCTCACCAGCCCCGCGCCGAGCGCCGCAATGCCGGCGCCCATGAAAAATTCCCTGCGTGAGACCATGACCAGGCCCTCCTCAATGCCCGCCGCCGGCGGGGGCCGACGGTACGCTGGTGTTGGTGAAAGCCGGCAGTAATGCACCGGCGCTGACCGCGCTGCCGCCATGAATGGCGAACTGCAGCTCGGACTCGGCGATCCAGTAGTCGCGCTGCGCATCGATGGCAGCGGTCACGCTGGCGATCTGCGAGCGCGCATCGGCCAGCAACTCGAACACACTGGCCAGCATGCCGTTGTAGCGCAGCAGCACCTCTTCGGAGATGCGCTTGCGGGCCGGCACGATCTCGTCGCGATACTGGCGTGCGACCTGATACTGGCTACTCATGCGCGAATAGCCTTCGCGCACCTCGGAGCGCGCCTGCAAGGCCACGTCGGCGGTGCGCAGCAGCGTGCGCTGGTAGCTGGCTTCGGCGCGGCGCAGGCGCGCATCGCCACTGTCGAATACCGGCAAGGCCAGTTCGATCTCGTAGCCATCGGCGCGCGATGCGCCGGTTTCGCTCTTGTTCTGGTAGCCGAGTTCGAACACATTGACGAAGCGAGTCGCGCGCGTCAGCCCGAGGTTTTTCGCCGTCGCTTCGGCATCAAGCTTCGCCACCTGAAGATCGAGGCGTTGCGCCAGCGCGCTCGACTCGATATCGGTGCGGCTCGCCAGTGACGCTGGCAGGTCGGGCAAACGCTCGGGCAGGCGCAGCACGGTGTCGCCGTCATTCAGACCCAGCAGGCGCAGCAGTTGCTCGCGCGCCGACAGCGCGCCGTGCTCGGCACGCTTGAGTTGCGCGCTGACTTCCGCATAAAAAGCCTTTTCGCGTGCTTCGTCGAGTTTGTTGAAGTTGCCGGCCTTCGCCATCCTATGCGCCAATTCAGCCGAGGCTTCGGCAGCGAGCGCGGCCTGCCGCAGGTAGGCCAGCGATTGCTCGGCTGCCAGCGCCTGGAAATAGGCGCGCCGCGTATTGGAAGCCAGGCGCACCGCCTGCAGCGCCGTCTGCAATTGCGCCTGTCGGAATCGGCTCTGCTCGACCGCCTTGCGCATCGGCAGCGTCAGCAGCCCGACGAGGTCGAACATCACGCTGCGGTCGATCTCGACACTGTCGTCACCCGACAGGCGGCCAAAACCGAAACGGGGATTGCGCAGCCGACCGGCCTGCACCAGATCGGCTTCGGCAATGCCGAGCTCAGCCAGCGCGATCTTCACGCGCGGGTTGTTAAGCAGCATAACGCGCACCGCACCTTCGGCGGTCAGCGGAGCCGCCAGCAGGCGCCGTACCTCGTCCTGCGCCTCCAAGGCGGCAGGCGTATCGTTGCGCGCATCTGCCGGCAGTGGCTGGCCAATCCGCGCACGGGTCAGCGCATCAACCTCTGTCCGGCCGCCATCAGCGGAGAAACCGGCACAGCCGGCCAGCACGGACGCCATCGCCAACATCGCCAGCGAAGTACTGAATGCCGACTTGAACTTCGGCTTGAACTTCGGCTTGACGACGCGCCTGCCTGCCGGATCGACAAGCTTCGGGGCGTTCGAATCGAAGCCCGGATCGGCTGTCGGCCGGACGTTCAGGCAAGGCACCGCCTTGCGAGCGGATTTCGGGAGTGACATGGACTGCCTCCATCTACAGGGTGCGGCAGCGCCGCACGGGAACACGGCCGCGCGCAATGCGCAGGCCGACGCTGTATCAGGCGGTCAGGGAGCGTGGCGGTCGTTCGGGACCGTCGGGAATGTGGGCGACGATGCGCGCACTGGAGGAGACATACGCCGCACGCATGGCGGGCGATTCGAAACCGGCGGCCAGCGATGGCGGCGGCGCGAAGGCAGCGGTGACGCAGCACTTGCCGCAATCGCTGCAATTGCCTTTCGCATGGCGCGCCTTGTGCGTCGCCTCACCCTTGCCGGACGGGGCGGCCTTTTTCACGTGGTGATGTTCATGATGCGCGTGCGCGTCATGCTGGTGCGGCACGCCAATCGCATGCGCCAGCTGCAGCGGTGCGGCACCGGTGTTGCCGGTGGCGGCCGTGGCAGAAGCCTGATGCCGGGCCAGCATGCCTGCCGAACGCGCGAGCGCCGACCCGGCCTGCAGCGGCAGCAGCAAGCTCAGGAACACGGCAATCAGCAGACGGAAGGTGGTGCGCATGGATCTACGTTAACACAGCGAGCAGGTACAGGCAAAGGCTTGCCGACCGTCCTCAGTTGACGGTGAACTCGAAGTGGTGCCGGCGGCAGTCGAGGGTATTGATGTAGTAGTAGGCGAAGCGCGCGCCATTGGCAGCGCCGACGCGCAGCCGCTGAGTGCTGCGGCCGACGACATCACCTTCATCGTCCGTGACGGCGACGGCCAGCGAGCCACGGAAAGGCTTGCCGCTCCGGTTGACGATCACGCCGCCCAGGCCGTAGTCGACGCAGTAGACGCGCTTGACCACGATGTCGGGATTGTTGGTCTCCAGGGTCTCGGCCTGCGCAGGCAGCGGCATCCAGCCCAGCGCCATGGCAGCAACAACTGACGCCGCCAGCGCCAGTGCGGCGCGACTCCAGCGGCGGCCGACGGCCTGCCCCGGTGTCTGTTGCGGATGATGATTGCGATGCTGGCTGTATGCTTTCATGCTGCCTCCCTATGCCTGACATGGCTGCGCTGGCCGCAACCTGTGGTCAGGCGCGGGCGGCGTCAGCCGATTGCGTACTTCGCAACGGCCGCTTCGTCCCACGCCATGCCCAGACCCGGGCCTTGCGCGGTCACGCAACCGTCGATCACTCCACACGGGTTCGCCAGTATCGACGAACCGAAATCCATATGCTCCAGCCAGTGGCAGGTGGGCGTCACTGCCAGCACATGCGCGCTGGCCTCGATGAACAGGTGGCTCGACAGCGGCATCGACGCTGCCGCCGCCAGCCCCATCACCGACAGCCAGCCGGTGATGCCGCCGATCTTCATCAGGTCCGGCATCATCATGTCGCAGGCGCCGACGCTCAATGCGCGCTCGGCGTCGCGCGGGAACCACCAGTTCTCGCCGGTCTGGATGGCCATGCCCAGCGGCGCGACCGCCTTGCGCACCTGCGCATGGCCTTGCAAATCTTCGGCGGCGACTGGCTCTTCGATCCAGTGCAGGTCAAAGCCCTGCAGCAGCCGTATCCGGCGTATCGCTTCGTGCGGCGGCAGGCTCTGGTTGAAGTCCACCATCAGCGCCACGTCCGGGCCGATCAGCTCGCGCACGCCACGCGTGACTTCAACATCGCGGCTGGCTTCCGGATAGCCGAGCTTGATCTTGATGCCCTTGAAGCCCCGCTCCAGCGAACGCCGCAGCGCCGCCGCATCGTTCTCCGCGTCGACCAGCCCGTAGCTGTCATACGCGGGCACCGGCCGCGCCTCACCGCCCAGCAGCCGCACCACCGGCAGGCCGGCGGCCTTGCCCAGTGCATCCCAGTAAGCCATGTCCAGCGTCGACAGCAGCATGCCCAGCAAGCCCTGCACGCCAAGCAGCCGGAAACGCTGCAGCATCTGCTCCATCCGGGCCAGAGGCACCAGCGGCTGGCCGACCAGCAGCGGCTTGAGCTCATCCAGCAAGGCCAGCAGCGGCTTGAGCGTCACCGGCGTGTAGCCGAACAGGTAGGCATGGCCACTGACGCCCTGCCGAGTATGCACATCGACCAGCAGCAGCGGCGACACCTCGATGGCGCCCGAGGCCGTGCGAATCTTGCGCGCCAGCGGCGCGTGGACCGCGCGGGCGCGGATATCGCTGATCGTCAGACTGTCCATCGTGAAGCTTCCTTTGTAGTATCGGTTCCGGAGCCGATAATTTTAGGCAGGATTGGCGCGACGGATACTTTGCAAATCGCTAAGCCGGCATTGGCAGGCTTTCGGTGGGCAGCGCCGGTCGTTGCGGGCGCGCAGACGCCTGCGGCGCCGTGAGCCGGAACGCCACCGCCGTCACGTCGTCGCGTCGCTTGCGGCTGCCCTGCCATTGGGCGAGCGCGGTCCGCATCGCCTCGGCGATCTCGGTGGCGCTGGCTGCCGGCATCGAGGCCAGCAAGGCTTCCAGCCGGCGGTAGCCAAACGACACCCCGGTCTCGCCGGGGCCGCCCAGCTGGTCGGTGAAGCCATCGGTGACGATCACGAAGGCATCGCCATCGTCGCAATGGATGCGGCACGTGACCGGCTCATCCTCTTCGTCAATCGGGTCTCGGTAGCCGAGGCTGGCCCGCGATGCAAGGTGGCGTCGCACCTCGCCATTGGCCTTGAGCTGGAACACACCGATCTTGGCGCCGGCAAAACGAATTTCCTGGTACGCGGCGTCGACGCACAGCAACGCCGCATCGCAGCCATCGTCGCTTTCGCTGTCGACCGCATCCTGGTTCAGGCCGCTGCGCACCAGGTAGTCGAGCGAGGCCAGCGCCCGCGCCGGGTCTTCGTGCGGATTGCCGGAATAGATGCGCTCCAGCGAATTGGACACCAGCAGCGACAGCATCGCGCCCGGTACGCCATGGCCGGTGCAATCGGCGACGGCTATCGTGAACGGGCCCTCGACCTGCGATGACGAAATCCACCACAGGTCGCCGCCGATGGTGTCGCGTGGTTCCCAGACCACGCCCAGCGAATGGAAGCGGCCATCGATGCGATGCCGACGCGGCAGCTGGCTGCGCTGCAGCCGGCTCGCATAGTTCACCGAGCCGACGACGATCTGGTGCGTCTCTTCCAGTTCGCGATGCTGTGCTTCGAGTTCGCGTGTGCGTTCGGCGACAGTCGCTTCGAGCATACGGTTCTGGTTCTCGACCAGCGCCTTCTGTTCCAGCACCTGCGCCGCCAGCTTGTCCTGCAGCCAGCGCGTGCGGCTGACCACGGCCAGCGCCATGATCAGCGCTTCCAGCGTCACGCCCAGCGCTTGCGCGGTCGATGCATCCTTGATGAAGTAGGCGAGGCCCGTATCGGGCAATAACTGGAACGGCGAAGGCAGGCCGGCGACGTTGAGCAGGAATACGGTGCGGAACACCAGATACGGCACCATCGCGACCATGAAGAAGCGCGCGATTTCCATGCCCTCGCGCAGACGTATGAACGCGCAGATGTAAATGCCGATCAACATCATGAATGTCGATAGCCCGACCGGCACCCAGAACAGGGTGGCATTGATGTTCTTCATATCGACAAACAGCAGAACGGACAAATAGCAGACGTAGAACAGCAAATAGACGTTGGTGATCCGGTAGAACACCGGGAAGCGCTTCCTGACCTCGAGGAAGGTACGAGCGAAATACACATAGGTCATCGATTGACCGAAGGACAGGATGTAGGTCAGTGCCTCCGACACATACAAATGTGTCACCAGGACGTTTTCGACTTTGAAGAACAGCTCGTACAGCCGCTGTCCGTCGTGCACGATCTGCGTACAAGAAGAAAACAGCGCGAACAAGATCCAGACGCCATACGCGATGCTGGTACGGTCCTTGTTCCGGAGAGCGGAGTACCAGCCGAAGATGGCAAGCGCAAGCATGGCGCCGGCAAGCGCCCCTTCGGCATACAGGCCGAGGCGACGCATCTCGAGGTAGCGCAACTGATCAACGACACTGGCCGCATAAGAGCGCGGCGGGAATCGCACGTCGATCTCGCCGCGCATGTAAACCGTCACGACATGACCACTGCGTAGCGTGAAGATGGGCAGGGTCGATCGCGGCGAATCCGCCAGCGGCAGGTAAGGGTTGAGGTCGGCGATGTAATTGTGCGCGCCCTGCAGGGTGCCCGAGGGTCCGGCATGCGCAATAACCTGCCCGTCACTGTCGACGACCGTAAGTTCGACATTGCGCCAGCCGCGGCCGCCGCCCGGCATCAGCCGGATTTCGCGATCGGTCGGCAATTTGCTGGCGATGCGCTGCATGACCCAGTAGCGGCTTTTTGCATCGGGCGGCCCCAGACTTGCTGCAGGCACGAATTGGTCAGCCAATCCGCGGATATCGATGAACTCGAGCTTGCGCTCCGAGTCCACCAACACGGATGCGGCGCTCTTGTCCGGCTGTTGAATCAGGGGCGATTCAGGCCTGACTTCGACCACAGCAGCGGCGCGCGCGACCAGCGAAAACAGCAAGGACAACAGCAGTACGGCGACGACACGAGGCAAGGTCTTCATCTTCGCTCCCGGAACGAACAGCTGCGGCGCGCAAGCGCGCAAAAGCGCCGGTTCGTTCGGAACCAGCGCTTGCGTCGGCCGCGGCTGCGGCCTTGTCCTGTCGTACGCGGGGGCGGCGCGTCAAGCGCGCCCGGCGGTCAGGGGAACCTGACCCAGCCCTTGGCCGGCCCGCTGTCGCTGGCCGACTTGGCCTGCGCAGCGGCAGCGGGAGCCGGCTGTGCATGGCCGTCGGCCGCTGTTGTCTCCGCCTTTTCAGGCATCGCCGACGAATGATGGCTGGTGATCAGCCACTGGCCGTCGATCTTCTTGTAAGAAAACGAGTAACGGGCCTTGACCGAAGTGCCATCCGCAAAGCGGAAGGTATACAGGCCCGCATCGGTGGCGCTGTTGCAATCGACGTCGATCACGCGGTCGTCGATGCGACCTTCGGGACGGCGCTGCAGGAAATGCATGAAATAGTCTTCCTTC
>JACCDQ010301930.1_pt1 | contig 15446 bp, 20 predicted proteins | sample 7446031 | NCBI WGS metagenome assembly JACCDQ01 (sample SAMN15323442, study PRJNA562643) | freshwater metagenome | isolation source: river surface water | place: USA:Blue River Watershed | collected 2017-08-17
AATTTAACCTCAGCGAGATTAACGGTTCGTTCTCTGGCTGTATTATGGAATTTTCGTCCTTACTGCCGTAAGACCCGTGCGCGTAAACAGGGACAACTCTGTGCTTTTGAGAGCCTTAATGGTTTTTGTTACCATGACAATTGGCTTCGTAATCTCCTGATTGCGTCTTCTTTCAATGGTCGTCGTCCTCTACTTTCTTCTTGCCACAAACTTCTGCGGAACTAGATTTATTATTGCTCATTTCCACAGGTTTAGAACACGACCAAGATTATCTCAAAACAGCTTTTTTGTATTAACCATAGTATAATACCAAATTTCAAAAGAGATGGCATACTTGATCCGCTCACCGTAAGGCTTTGACTTAGCTAATCTATGACAAAGGTTTTGAAAAATGGTATTCCCTCACCTTTTGTGCTACTCGATCTGGGATGCTCCCACAGAAAACCCCGATTCAAGCACGGTTAATTAACGTCTAATGAACTTCGGTTGGTAACTCAATGACCGGCTCATTCAACGCCACGACTAAAGGGTCGGATTCTAGCTCTATCTTGGCTTGTTGCCAGGAGGATAAGGGCGTTGGATTATTCAGAAGATTCGATAAAGCTCCCACTAAAATTGCTGTAGCGACAAAGCCCCCCCATAACCAAAGACGACGAAAACGATTGTCTTTTGCCAGTTTTTGGTGGACTCGTTGGGCTAACTGGTCTGCTGAAATACTGGGAGTCGGCACCGGTACCCGCACAAAATCCTGCTGTAATCTTAAAAGATTGAGATAGGCCTGCTTAAATTTCGGATCACTATCTAACCAGGCCTGTACCTGTTGACGTTCCTGGGGCGTAACTTCCCCATCAATATAGGCACTTAGTAACTCAAAACGTTCAAAGGCCTGTCGTTTAGTCTCAGCTTGATCAGGAGACCCTGGGGACACATTAGGAAATTCCGACATTTTCAATATCCTCATGGTGAGACAACACTACGCCCTGCATTAGGACGACGCAAGATGGATGGCTCTAGCCACATTACTCCTCACCCAAAAAACTTGTGACTAATCTCATTGCATTGACGGACAAATCACCCTTCGGGTTGCCAATCAACACCTCAAAATTGAGAAAAAATACTTAGTCTAAATAATTTTGTAAAACGGCCTGTAATTTCGCCCGTGCCCTGGCAATGCGAGACTTCACCGTTCCCAGGGAAACCCCCGTCATTTCGGCAATCTCCTCGTAGGCAAGACCGTCAATTTCCCTTAAGACAATGGTTGTCCGGAAGGCTTCCGGTAAATCGGCGATCGCCAATCGTAGGCATTCGTAAAATTCCGTCGTGGCTAAGGTATCATCGGGACTCGGATAATCAGAAACAATATCCCAATCAACTTCCCCATCTTCCACCCGACGAGGGGCATCCAGGGAAATCGGATTACTCACCCGCTTCCGTTTGCGTAGCTCATCATAGAAAAGATTGGTGGTGATACGACTTAACCAACCGCGAAATTTGACCGGTTCATTGAGGCGTTTAATGTTGCGGTAAACACGAATCCACACTTCCTGAGCTAAATCCGCACGATCTTGCCAATCCGGCGCGAGATGATAAAGAATCTTATCCACATGGGAGTGGTAGCGTCTCAGTAATTCATCAAAGGCCGCACTTTGGGGATGAACTCCCTCTTGACAACGCAGAATGAGATCATAATTAGAAAGTTTATCCACAGTCGGAGAGACTTGAGGTTTATGACCTTCGATACTTGACCAAGCGGCTGGTAGCGATTGACTCATCGTTTTACCCAACTCAAAATTTCCTCACATTAAAGTCATAAGACGGAACAATAACGCATTTGGTTCCCCTTGGCATAATTTTTTGTGAGTCCCTAAGATGCTCCTGCCATAATTGCTCCTGATTGGCTGTCATCACAAAGTAGAGACTATAGCGGAGACGGATAGCCGTGTTGGGTATCGGGACTACCGGAAATCATCGTTTTCCTGGCGATCGCCCTATTATGGGGTCTTGGCCTACCGAGTTTTCCCTAATCCTCATGATCTTCAAAGGGATCACTGAGTTGGGCTGAGGGTGGGCCGAAAGCCGTGTAAATCGCAAATCCGGTGATGGCAATTAAAATAGCCGCGAAGGTGATGCTAAGAACTGTTGCAGTTTCCATAGGGGAGATTGATTGTTAGACCGCTTCTCCTATAATATTACAGAATATTACACATCCCAAATTTAGCGAAAACCAAGGGTAATCTATGGCACAGCGCACTTGGCTAGGAGATATTCTTAAACCACTTAACTCTGAATACGGTAAAGTTGTCCCTGGTTGGGGAACGACTCCCGTAATGGGCGTTTTTATGGCTCTCTTCCTAGTTTTCTTGTTAATTATTCTACAAATTTACAATTCTTCTTTAATCCTCGAAGGATTCTCGGTCAATTGGGGGGGTTAACCCTTTGTTCATCGTTGGCCGAGTTTATTTTCTGGTTTAACGTCGAGATCCCAGACAACTGGGGTCTTTTTCTATTGTTTTGAGCGTTGTGGCAAATCCCTATGAATATTTTTGGCATTGGTTTACCGGAAATGATGGTGATCTTGGCGATCGCCCTACTGATTTTTGGCCCGAAAAAGTTACCAGAGATCGGTCGTAGTTTGGGCAAAGCTCTACGGGGGTTTCAGGATGCGTCTAAGGAATTTGAAAATGAGTTTAAGCGGGAGGCTCAAAACCTAGAGAATTCTGTGACGATGCAGGCCAGTTTGGAAGGAGAAAAAGAAGTGGCTAAAAAAGCCGAGGAATAAGCTGTAAATCTAGATTAGCGATGGGTTACGGGTTGTAATTGATTGGAAGAAAGGACGGTTTAAGGTATTTCTGGAAAAACCTATGGGCGTTTGCTGTATTGATCCGCTAATCGGGTGGGTTCTGGTAAACGATACCGTCCTAAACAATACGTCTGATGTGAGTTAAAACAACCTAGCAGTCGGTAAGGGTTTTAAGCCCACCCTCTAATTAGAGAGAGTCTCAATTGAACGAGTTTACGTCATTCCAGGCTCCAACTCACATAAGGCGTACAATGTTTAACGTAATGCAAAGTCGTGTCTAGACTGAGACGATGCCCAGGGGAAAGATACAGGGGTAGGAGTTACGCATTGACAAGGATGCCTAAATGTGAGTTGTTAAAGGAAGAAGAAATTCACGACTCAAACAAAAACCATGCGTAAGTGTTCAAAACCCTCAACAGCCAAGTGTAACATCAGCTTGTACACCCTGTTTTTAATGGCGGAACCGAAGTATGCCAGTTGTGAAAGACTCTCAGAAATTTTGGAGGATGGTAACTGCCCAGGTAAGGATAGAGTCAAATTAGACAAGTAAAATCTCCTTTCAAAGCATCAGTGAGAGCTTGAAGGATATTATACTTGCGCTTAGAAACAGTAGAAAGAAAAGAACGAATATTGGCAAAAGCCCCAGCACCATCGAACGAACGAAAGCCACCAGAAATTGTCTGCTTGCATGGGACTGGTCCAGTCTGATTATCGATAATCGCTGGAAGCCTTGACTGGCAAGACTTTGGCTTGTTTTACTGCGAAAGCACTAAAAAGCTTACAGTGTAAGCCTTTCAAGCCTTTTCTCAGTTAGACGATACCAGTGCCCTTGCGCTTACCCTGACCTAAAACCATGGAGTCCCACTGGTTAGATCTAGAAAATTATCGCTGGCATTACGGGATGGCAGGGGATTCGCAACGGTTTCCTTTGGTGTTTTTACACGGTTTTTTGGGAAATTATCAGGAATTTGCCCCGGTCATCACCCCTTTATCCCAACAATTTTATTGTCTAGCAGTGGATTTGCCGGGCCATGGGCAAACGAGAGTTAAAGGAGATGATCGCTGTTACCGGATGGAAAACACTGCTCTAGGCTTAATCCAATGGTTAAACGCTCTCCAGATTAATACTTGTGGATTATTTGGCTATTCAATGGGGGGACGATTGGGACTCTATCTCACCTTGCATTTTCCCGAACGGTTTGCGATTAGTGTTCTGGAATCTACATCACCAGGGCTGAAAACAGAACAAGAACGGGAACAGCGTCGCGCCCAAGATTCCCAATGGATTCACCGCCTACAGCAAGATCCTTTGGCCGATGTTTTAGAACAATGGTATGCCCAGCCGCTTTTTGCTACCCTGCGTTACCATCCCCAATTTCCCCAATTATTCACCCAACGGTTAAAGAATGACCACCAGGGATTAGCCCGATCGCTACAATACCTGGGAACTGGGCAACAACTCTCCCTCTGGCCGGCACTGGCTCAGTTAACTCGTCCCCTTTACCTAATTACCGGCGAAGGGGATCGAAAATTTGTCCAAATTCATCAGCAAATGGCGGCATATTCTCCCCTCATTCAAACAGCCGTTTTACCCCACTGCGGCCACAATAGCCATTGGGAACAACCCACTGCCTTTATCGCCAAAATTCGGCCATGGCTAACCGCCCTTTAACCACCTGGCCAATCACGGCGATCGCCGGGGCTTCAAACTGTTGGTCTTGGACTTGTTGAACAATCGTTTGTAAGGTTCCCGTTAACTCCGCTTGATCAGGACGGGTTCCCCAGCGAATCAAAATGATCGGCGTATCGGGACTTAAGCCCCCCTGGGTTAACTCCTGAATAATCTGGGGTAAATTATGCACCCCCATATAAATCACAATCGTTTCCGACCCCTGGGCGATCGCCTGCCAATAGACCTGGGGACGATATTTGCCCACCGCCTCATGGCCCGTAACAAAGGTGACAGAAGAACTATACTCTCGATGGGTGATCGGAATGCCCGCATAGGCCGGAGCCGCAATCCCCGCCGTAATCCCTGGCACCACTTCCACCGCAATGCCCTGGGCCAATAACTCGGCCATTTCTTCCCCCCCCCGCCCAAACACAAAGGGATCGCCCCCCTTTAATCGCACAATCACCGCGTACTGATGGGCCAGGTCTATTAATAACTGGGTAATTTCTCCCTGCTCCTGGGAATGACGACCCCGCCGTTTCCCCACATCAATTTGTTGCGCCTGGGGATTAATGAGTACCAAAATCGAGGGGCTAACGAGAGCATCATAAACCACCACATCGGCCTGCTCAATCAACATCTTGCCTTTCACCGTCAAAAGACCCGGATCACCCGGCCCTGCCCCCACCAGATAAACTTTGCCTAGGGGTTCAACGGCATCCATAGTTCTTCATTCCTTCGGTAGGGGACGGCGACCAATACAGGGAGAAAGCCGAGAGTAGGGAGAGCATGGGTTTTCGGGAAAAGAGAGCATCAAACCATTAAGCTTCACATTTGCTCACAAAACCCACAAAATCCTCCAAAAACGACTACGTTTTGTAACGAAGACTAACAAAACCTACGGATTCCCCCAAAAACTACTACGTTTTGTAACAAGGCTTTCCTCTCCCTCCAAAATCTATGTCAAGATAAAACCAATGTCAAGGATCTCATCTCAGTTTCCCCCGTTTTCTGGGATTGGCATTGACTCTCTTTATCGGAGTTACCTTCAGACAGTAACCTTTCCTCATTTACCCTCTGAGATCAATCCTGAGATCAAACATTTTGTCAGTAAGCGTTAACCTTTAGACCGCAAATAAGGGGGGCGATCGCCTTTTTTCGGACGATAACAAAAAGTCTCTCAGTAAAAGTACGAAGAGATTTTTTCCCAGCCGGAATAACCTCCTTAAAGGTACGGAGGAAAGCTCTCCCAGACTTTGCTTACAATCCTATCTAGGTGCTTATCTCATCCTTAATCTCAGTTTATCTCAATTAAATAAATTACCTAAATGTTCTTGAGGGGATTTAATCTATGGTTTTGACCTCAATTAATATGTCTGCTGAACCCAAGCGTGTCGCCGAACTGGAACACAGTTTAAGAAAAGTCCATCCCCGTAAACACCATCACTACCAGGTCGAAGATTTCTTCTGCTTCCAGATGGAAACGGGGTCTATTGTTGACTGGAATAACTGTCGCAACGTCCTCACCAGTGAAGATTTTATTGTTGGTTTAATTGACGGTCTTCAGGAAGAAGTGGGAAACGCCTCCAGTGTTGTCATGTATAACATTGGTAAGGAATGGGGCCACTACGATGCCGAATTTTTCCAGCAATGGTTCCTTAGCGAATTTGGTTACACCTCTAGTCTCAACGAAATCAACCTGAACTACGTCCTCGAAGGTTGGTGGTGGCCTTTCACTGCCCAGGGCTGGGGTAACTGGGCCATTGACTTAAGTGAACAGAAAAACGGCTTTTTATTTGTTGATATTTTTGACTCGGCGGTGGCCCGTACCCTAGGGGATGTCGGCAAGCCGGTTTGTCATATCTATGCGGGTTTATTGGCCGGCTTCTTCAGTCGTTTGGTGAAAAAAAGCCTCAACTGCATTGAAATTCAGTGTTATGCCATGGGGGAAACCTATTGTAAATTCCTAATTGGTAAACAAGACCGGATTGATGCGGCGACCTTCTGGCTCAATGAAGGGGCCAACGCCAAAGACATTGAAAGCAAACTTAGCGTAGGGGAGTATCTGAAATGATCGATCCCACCCGTTGGGCCGGGTTAAGTGTCCAGGCTTTTTTTGCGGACTATAACTGGTCAGGAACGGCTCCGCGTTTAGGGGAATCCGCCTTGGTTGTTCCCACTGAAGAGTCCGGGACAGTGCCTTCGCTAATGTGTCTGACAGTGCAAGACTTCCTAGCCCAGGGCAATTGGCGTGGATTAGCTCTAGCCCCAGCATCTCTAACTCCTAACGCCTCAGCCCCCTTCGATATCCAGGAAAGCGTTCCCCCCCTCCAGCTAACCCTACAGGCCTTCTGGGCCAGAAGTAATTGGGCTGGCCGAGGTATCGCCCAAGGATTCGGAAAAGTCCCAGCAACCCCTGCCCCCAAAACTGCCCCCCTTCCCAGTGCCAATGCCGATGATCTGGGGTTAAACGACCTATCGGCCCTTTTCTAATACTGTCTTAGGAGCCTTATGCAAAAAGACTTTGAAAGATTATTTCATCGTGCCGAGGATCATTACCTGCATCCCCTGGAAATGATTTCCTTCCGGAAACACCTCGGTCTCCTCAAACAACGCCTGAGCACCTATCACTATCTCCGGGATCACGAAGCGGCAATTTTTCAAACCGTTGCGGATCGCCTAGAAAGTGAAATGAGTGATACCCCCACCAGTCAACTCGAACAGGGTTTACTGCACTGGATTAGTATCCTCCGTTATAGTGCTATGGCCATGCTATTGAGCAATCCGGAATATCTACAATACCGTTTACTGGAATGGTTAGGGGATATGGTCAATGCCTACGAATTGCGCCCCATTGAAACGCGGATTGCGGCTTTGTTAACGGATTATTTAGAAAACGCCCTACCCGCCGACGATTTTGCCCTCTTAAAACCCTTTCTCACCCAGGCAGAAACGACGGTGCTTCAATCCGCCCCCGCCCCTGAGAGTCCTGAACTCGCTCCCCTCGAATCCTAAAGGAGAATCCGCATGATTGACGTTAATAACCTCCTGCAAAAAAGTAGTGAATTAAAAGGCAATTATTTCGCGCCCGATGCCTATCTCCAGGGTGATAACGAGTTTGGTCTCTTGGAAAATCGGAGTGGTGCCCGTTTAATTGCTATTCCAGATACCCTGTTACGGGGACTGTATGCGGCCCTCGATGCCGAATTAGGGACGGGTTCCGGGATTGCCCTCTTTAGTTGCGGTAAGGCCTGGGGCATTGCCTTTGTCAAACGGTTTGCTGATGAGTTGGCCGCCTACTATGACAAGCCTTTGCAGTCTATGTCTATGATTGAGTTTTTGCAATGCTTAAAGCAATGCTGGAAGTCCCATGGCTGGGGTCTGCTGGATTTGGATTTGAAATACTATCAACAGGGATTTTTGGTGGCACGCATTAGTCATTCTCCCTATGTGGCCATGGCTCCCCAGGGGAAACGACCCATGGGATTTTTAGAAGCGGGCATTTTAGCGGCCTTCTTTAGCCATATTACGGGGGAAAATCTCCATTGTGTGCAGACCAGTTGTGAATCCCTGGGGGCTGAGAGTAACGAGTTTATTCTGGGACTAGGCGATCGCCTGAAATCGGTTTCCGCTTGGTTAACAGAAGGCCATGATCATGCCACGATTATGGAGTTACTGTGTCGTCAGCAAAATTAACTGCGACGCGCTTACTCGCCGAAGGAGGATATAACTGTGGCTAAGACCATCAAGCTCGACCCGATCAACGTTGAAGTCGCCATTCAGACCAATGACAACCTGTTAGCAGGGTTATTAAAGGGCGAATTGCAGGTGATGAAGGAATGCGGGGGAAGGGGAATGTGTGCCACCTGCCATGTGTATATCAGGGAAGGCATGGATAGTCTTTCACCGCTCAATCGTCGGGAACAGCGAACCCTAGAGGTCATTACCACCTGTACCAAATTTTCCCGGTTGGCCTGTCAGGCCAAGGTGATGGGGGAAGGGATCGTCGTTGAACTACCGGCGGGGATGTATATCAGTGAAATTGATAACATCGAAGATTTGATCGGTCGTCGGGCTGAGGACAATATTCTCCATCCGCTCACCGGGGCGGTTTTGGTCGAAGCGGGCAAGTTAATTACACGCTCCATGATCTCGCAGTTGGAGGACACCCAGGTAGAAGCAAAAGACTATCTGGCGAAGACGCGGGATGCTTAAGCCGACTGGGCTGGATTATGGTTTCATTACGGTAAGGAATTAATTCTATGTTCAAACAACTCACTAAGCTCAGTATTGATGCGGATGGTCGCTATGCCACGGCTGAGGAATTGCAATTTCTGCACGATTATTTAGAGTCCGCAGAAGAGCGGATCGGTGCCTACGAGAAAGTTCGGGAACACGAAGAACAAATTGTCCATCGTTGGGAAGCCGCTAAACGGAGTCTTAAGGAAGATACTTTCCACATGGGCGATCGGGATGTCACCGAAATTTGTCGTCGGGATATGACGAATGTGTTCCGTTGCTCGGCCACGGCGATGCTGTTCAATGATTTAGACCGTCTCCGGGAAGGATTATTGATTTGGTATCAAACGATCGTGCGGGCCTACAACTATACCCAGTACGCTAAGGTCAGTTACTTGGTCATTCAGGAAACCATTAAGGAATTTCTCTCGGAAGCGGAAGTGGCTTTGCTCCTACCGACTCTGAAACTTGACCATACGATTCTTAGCAACTAACGTTTAACGTTTTTAACCTTCATGAGTGCAACGTTTTCAGTCACCCTTGTCAACGATAAACACGGTGTTAATCAGACGATCGCCGTTGAGGAAGAGCAGTTAATTCTGGATGCGGCGCGGGAGGCGGGTTTAGAGTTGCCCTACTCCTGTTGTGCGGGTTCCTGTTTTGACTGTTTAGGGAAATTGATGGAAGGGACGGTGGAGCAAACGGAAAAGGCCCTGGAATTTCTCAAACCGGAGGAATTAGCGGAGGGTTACGTCCTGCTCTGTTCGGCGAATCCGACTTCGGACTGCAAAATTTTAACCCATCAGGCAGAGGAACTTTTTGATTAGGGTTAGCTGGTCTGGTTGAGGTTGATCACTTTGCACGGCTTGACAGCAATTGTTCGGTAGAAAAAAGGACTTGTTTAACATTATGGAAAATTCAGTCAATACTAATGACACGGCTTCCCCATCCACAACCGGGTCTCAGGCTAATCTGCTGGATGGTCTGTCGGCGGTTGGTTTGGTGGTCGGGGCCGGGGCTTCCGTAGCGATGAATAATGTGGCGGCGGGGGTTATTCCTGTGGCGGCGGCGGTGGGTATCCATCTGTATAATCGTCGTCAGTTAGCGACCGAAATGGCCCAAAAACAGGAGGCGGCGATCGCCAGTGTGATCCAACAGGTAACGCAACACCAAACGGCTCTGACGGAATACCTGCAAAAATTCCAGGGGGAAATGACCACCCAACTGCAACAGCAGAGTCAAACCCAGGAGGCCAACCATCAAAGTTTGGTGCAATCCTTAGCAGAGCAAGCGGAAGCCTTTAAACAACAGTTAGCCGCTCTCCAGGGAGAAACTACCCAAACCCAAACGGCCATGAAGGCGGATCATCGGTCTTTAACTGAGGTGGTGGGGGTTTTGCGTTCCATGGTGAATCATTCCCATCGGATTGAAGCGAATCCGGAGCAGGCCGAGGCTTACTATCAACGGGGTCTCAATCATCAATCCCTAGGCGATCGAGAAGAAGCCCTACGGGATTACAGTGAAGCCATCCGCCGGAATGAGGCCCTAGCGGGAGCCTATTATCAACGGGGGATCATCCATGCCGAATTAAGTAACCGTAAACAGGCGGTGGAAGATCTACGGCAGGCGGCCAAGCTGTATTTTGAACAGGGAGACCTGGATAATTATCATCGCGCACGGGATCTGGGTAAAGAGTTCTATGATGCTCAAAATCCCTTACTCACTGATGACGTGCCGGCGGTAACTCCCGAACCCATTGCGGTTACTGGAGAAGGTGATGAAGACAAGGCCCATGAACCCTTGTTAAAACAGGAGTCTGGGGTAACGGCTGGCAATTTATTTGATTAGTTGAAAAATTTAATTTTTAGCTGAGGCGATCGCTGTTTATCCTTGGGTGACTGGGGAATAAAGGGCGATCGTTTTGGTTGTTAATCATCGCGGAAGGGATCAATCTTTGATCACCTTAGCATTATCAAAACCGAGAAAAAGATTTGATATAATTGGGGCGTAAAAAATCTTAGCATTTGCCCCTTATGCCTCTCATCAAAGTCCAAACTTCCGCCGCCCTGAACGATCCCACCACTCAAGTCCAAGGATTACTCAAAACCCTTTCCGCCAAACTTGCTACCCATCTTGGTAAACCCGAAGCCTATGTGATGACCTGTTTAGAACCAAACCGTTCTATGACTTTTGGAGGAACTTTTGAGCCAGTTTGTTACATTGAAATTAAAAATATTGGCACGATGACTCCCAGCCAAACCAAAGCCATGAGTCAAGATTTTTGTGCCATTATTGAACAAACTTTGGGGGTTCCGCAAAAACGTATTTATCTGGAATTTACCAATGCGACGGGTTCTCTCTGGGGATGGAATGGCAGTACTTTCTAAACTCAGGCAGGTTAGCCGAATTATATCAAATCCTGCTGATTACCCACAATTCAAAATATCCTAAAATTCTATGGTTAAAGGATCTCAATTATCGCCGTTTAACCAGATTTAATATTAGTCGGTTAAGTCGCTCGGTTCGGTTTCGTTATCCCCCTGTTCTATTTCAGGGACAATAACACTGACTAAAACCTTATCAATCCGAATTCCGTCCATATCCACAACTTCAATACGTAAATTTTCAGCTTCAAAATAATCCCCGGATTGGGGAATTTTTCCTAAACTTTCGATAATAAATCCCCCTAGGGTATGGTAATTTCCTTCGGATTCCTGGGGTAAGTTTTCTTTCTCAAATAGTTCCTTAAATTCATCAATCGAAACTAGCGCATCAATGAGATAGGAACCATCTTCTCGTTGAATAATTTGGGGTTCTTTAATGTCATCATCATTGGGCAAGTTCCCGACGATCGCCTCGATCAAGTCATTTAAGGTTACGAGTCCTTCAATTCCTCCGTACTCATCGGTAATTAAAGCAATATGGGTTCCCGACTCCCGAAACATTTCCAACACATTTAAGGCGCGGGTATTTTCCGCCACAAATAAAGGAGGTTGGGCTAAACTGAGTAAATCGAGGGGTTGCTCCGAAAGTTGAGCATGAAGAATATCTTTAACTCGAACAATACCTTGACAATCATCTAAACTATCCTTGCCCAACGGAAAACGAGAATAGGGAGATTCCAAAATTTCCTGTTGATTTTCGACCCAGGGGGAATCCACATCTAGCCAAACGATCGCCGTTCGCGGAGTCATTAAGGTTTTAATCGGGCGATCGCCAAGGCGAAAAACCCGTTCAACCATATCCTGCTCGGCCTCCTCAAACATCCCCGCCTGGGTTCCCTGTTCCAACAACACCTTGATCTCTTCTTCTGTCACTGGGCTGGATTCATTGGCCCGAATCCCTAACAAACTCAACAGCGTATCCGTTGAAACCCCTAATAATTTGACCACCGGAGCCGTGACCTTTGCTAACCCTTTCATCGAAGGAGCCACTGAACAGGCCAACTCTTCCGGATGACTGAGGGCAATGCGCTTTGGCACTAACTCCCCAATCACTAAGGACAGATAGGTAATCAACGTGACCACCACCACGATACTCAGGGGATTACTATAGGGACTCAACAACGGAATCCCGTGCAAAAATTCTTCCAAACGACGGGCGATCGTGGCCCCGCCTACCGCCCCACTTAAAATACCAATCAACGTAATCCCAATTTGAACCGCCGATAAAAAGTCATTAGGAGAATTTGCTAACTTGAGGGCTAAACGCGCTTTACGATTACCCTGTTTGGCCATTTGCTCCAGTCTCACCTTACGAGCAGAAACGATCGCAATCTCTGAGCCAGAGAAAAGACCATTGGCAAGAATCAAGACGAGGATCAAGAACAGTTCAAGGGCAACGGAAGACATTCGCGGGGGGAAAAGGGGACAATAAAGGCAGTGAGACGCTCTGATCAGAAAACCCAAAGGAAATCCAGCAGAGATTTTTCTGTCTCCTTAAGACTCCAATCAAGAGGGAAGGTTGCCTAAGGTTGCCTTGATTGAGATTATGCCATGTTTCATCGGACTTGCCACAGAGTCCCCCAATCCCCATTAACCATCGTTAAAACTTCGTCCAACGCTTAGGCCAAACCTGGGGTAGAATCGTAAAGGAGAATTTTTAGGAATTATGATCAAGTTACGCTTAAAACGTTTCGGCAAAAAAAGAGAAGTCAGTTATCGGATTGTGGCCATGCACAGTACCAGCCGTCGGGATGGCCGTCCCCTCGAAGAGCTTGGCTTTTATAATCCCCGTACCGATGAAACTCGTCTGGATGTACCGGCGATCATTCAACGCTTAAAACAAGGCGCACAACCGACGGATACCGTCCGCGCTCTGTTGAACAAAGCTCAGGTTTTTGAACAACTTAACGCATAGACCATGGTGTTATCTCCCCTTAGTCCCCCTGCTAAACCTAACTATTCCGAATTGGTTAAGTTTTTGGTGAAACCCTTTCTTGCCCCTGGGGATACCCTCAGTCTTGACTATGAGTTAGTGGCCCAGCAGAGTCGTATTTGGATTCGGATGGCAGTGGCAAGTGAAGATAAAGGGCGGATTTTTGGTCGTGGTGGCCGTAATCTGCAAGCGATCCGGGCTGTGTTGGCTACGGCGGCATCTTTGGCCGGCCAAACTATCTTTTTAGATGTTTACGATAGTGAGCCAGAGGTTAGGGATAGTAACTATACTCCCCGTCGTCGTCGTGTTTATAGTCCCTACGGTGCTCCCGGTCCGGATAGCGGCCCCCCCCGGCGCAGATCCCGTCCCCGGTATGGGGATAGTCCAGCTTTTTAAGGGTTTTTTCGGGAAGAGAGGATTGGTGTTGAACAATGTCATTGCTGTGGTGTTGGCGGGGGGCTTTGGTACACGCATTAAAGACCTCTTACCGCATTTGCCTAAACCGCTTGCGCCAGTAGCTGGCCAGCCTTTTTTAGGGTGGGTTTTGACCTATCTTCAACGCCAGGGCCTTACCCAAACGTTGATCTCGACGGGTTATCGGGCCGAGGCGATCGCCGCCTATGCTCAGACCCAACCCCTCCCGGATTTACAGTTAGCCTGTTACCCGGAGACAGAACCCCTCGGTACCGCCGGTGGGTTTATTAATGCAGTACAGCGATCGACAGAAACGCCCCAGATCTGGCTGGTACTCAATGGCGATTCTTTAGTGATGACGGACTTGGCTCCCCTGTTGGCTTATCTGGAAGACGACACCGTAGAAGGGGTTATTCTGGGCGTTACTGTAGAAGATGCGTCTCGCTATGGTTCTTTAGTCTTTGACGAGACGGGAACCCTGCTAAAATTTGCCGAAAAACAGGCTGGGCAAGGGGTGATTAACGGTGGGGTTTATCTGTTTCGCCATCGTTTATTACAAAATTGGTTATTACAACCCTGGACCCAACAAATTCCCCTCAGCTTTGAGTATGATATTTTCCCCCAATTATTAGCGCAAAAGGTGAGTTTAAAAGTTCATCCAGTGACGGCTCCCTTTTTAGATATTGGCACACCGGCATCTCTTGCCCAGGCAGAGTCCTTTATTCAAACAACCTTTGCCGATGCTTTTTCCTAAGCATTTTTGGCTAACCATAACTTACCCGCTATGTTAATTTCTCGCGCCCCTGTCCGTATTAGTTTTTTCGGGGGAGGAACTGATTATCCCGAATATTTTTTGCATCACGGCGGGGCCGTCCTAGCCACAGCCATTGATAAATTTTCCTATGTGACGGCAAGTCCTTTTTTAAGTCACTTATTTGACTATTCGATTCGCGTTTCTTACCGGAAAGTTGAGTTGGTAAAAACCCCCGAAGAGATTGAACATCGAGTTTTTAAAGAATGTTTAAAATTTTGCGGACTAACCCAGGATATTGAGTTACATAATGTGGCGGATTTACCGGCGTTTACCGGGCTTGGCTCCTCTTCCGCTTTTACGGTTTCCCTGTTACACGCCCTTCATTCCTTTAAAGGAGAATTTGTCAGACCCTTAGATTTGGCCTACGAAGCGATCTATGTTGAACGGCACCTGGTACAAGATAAAGTGGGTTGTCAGGATCAATTAATGGCGGCAGTAGGGGGTTTTAATGTGGTGGAGTTTCGCACGGAAGAAGATATTATTGTGCATCGTTTGCCCCTTCCTCCCCAGCGTTTAACGGAGTTTGAAAATCACCTCTTTATTGTTTTTACCGGCATTAAACGTAAGGCCGCCAATGTGGTGGAGAAGCAGTTAAAAAAAGTGAGTGATAATACCCAAACCTTGAAGGATATGCGCTTAATGGTCGATCGCGGTTGGGAGATTTTAACGGGGCATCAATCCTTAGCGAGTTTTGGTGAATTATTACATCAAGCCTGGTTAGCCAAACGCAGTTTAGATGATGGCATTTCCAATCCAGAAATTGATCAGATTTATCAGCTCGGTCGGGAGGCTGGAGCTTGGGGCGGTAAGTTATTGGGGGCGGGGGCGGGGGGATTTATGCTCTTTTTTGCTCCCCCGGAAAGTCATCCCCGTTTACAACAGGTTTTTGCCAATCATCAGGTGCTATCAGTCAAAATTAATGCCCCAGGGTCAGAAATTATTTTTTCTTAGTTCTCGAAAAGATCCCCCTAAATCCCCCTTAAAAAAGGGGACTTGGTTAGTAACCTACATTCCGCAGGTTCATGAAAGACAATAATATTTTTGGCAAGGAGGGCCAAGTAAACCTAAAACTTGCAAGTGAAAGTCAGTGAGATTGGAAATAAGTGTTCGTCCTTCAAGCCAAAGAACGT
>JACCDQ010689141.1_pt1 | contig 15438 bp, 28 predicted proteins | sample 7446031 | NCBI WGS metagenome assembly JACCDQ01 (sample SAMN15323442, study PRJNA562643) | freshwater metagenome | isolation source: river surface water | place: USA:Blue River Watershed | collected 2017-08-17
ACGTTTTCTGGAGATGCTGGTGGCACGGGCACGGGGGTAACGGCGCAAAACGAACAGGCGTTCACTCTTACTTGCACACTAAACGCGACAAACAGTTACGGACAGTACCAGAACATCACTGCGAGTGCGGAGCTATAAATGTACAAATTACTCGAAAACAGGCAATTTGTTCAGCGTCTAACAGACAGCGCATTCATTCCCTTCGACCCCGCCAACACCGACTACCAGCAATACCTCGCATGGCTCGCCGAAGGCAACGAGCCGCTTCCGGCTGACGCACCACCCCCACCACCCTAAGGCCCCATGGAATCCCAAGAGTTAATCAACGTGATCCTGGCAACGACTTCCGCAACCTTGGGATGGTTCGCCAGAGAACTGTGGACCGCTGTGAAGGAACTGAAATCAGACCTCTCCAAACTGCGCGAAGAAATCCCGAAAGAGTACATACGACGGGATGTCTTCATGGAGTTCAAGCGGGATTTGATGGCAGTCTTGGAGCGGATTGAAAACAAGATCGATACGAAGGTGGACAAGCACCAGTGAACCTGAGTAAAGACTTCACGCTGGAAGAACTGACGTTTTCCCAGACCGCTGAAAGAAAGCAACTCAACAACACCCCTCCCCCTGATCTGATCCCCAACCTGACGCGACTGGCAGCCTTGCTGCAACAGATCCAAGACCGTCTGGGGAAGCCGCTGATCATTTCCTCTGCCTACCGCTCAGGGCCCGTTAATGCGGCCGTAGGTGGCTCCAAGACCTCGGCCCATGTGCAGGGGCTGGCAGCCGATATCAATGTCCGTGGCATGACTCCGAAGGCTTTGGCAAAAGCTATTTCCGAGATGAAGCTGCCGATTGATCAGGTCATCCTCGAATACGACCGCTGGGTGCATGTGGGCTTATCGAAAGATAAACCACGGGGAGAACTCTTAACCATTCGACAAGGCACGGGATATATGACCGGTCTTGCGTAGGAGAACTACATGGCAACACTGTTGAACCGTTTCAAGGAACCGTCTTCGTGGGCGGGGATTGCTGTTCTGCTCCAGATTGGCCTGCCCCTGGTGGGCCTGCCGGTGGCTGGGGCAGACGCAATCGTGCAGGCAGGGGCCGCGCTGGCGGCGGCAGGAGCAGTCTTCCTTAAGGAAAGGGGGTGATTGTCTGGATTGCGCTATGGCTGGCTTGCACCAGTCCGGATCAATCCGAATGCATGACTTTGGAAGATCCGACCGAGCGCACGTTCGAGAAGCAGCGTCCGTGCATGTTGTACGCACAGGAGCAGGCGCGGTCGCTGGGGGAGGTGTTGAGACGTTCGGGGGTCGATGAGGGGGTGGTGTACTACACCTGCGTCGAACTCAAACAGATGTAAAAAAAAGGCAGGGGGTTCATAACGCCCCTTGCCTTTTTTTCGGTCCTGAATGTGTGTGGAACAGGGTGGTATTTGCCACTTTCCTGTTTCACTAAGTCCTTGATTTTATTGGACTTTTACTGGCTGGCGGAGTGGACGGGAGTGTCTGTGGAACAACACTTTTCCCCTCTAAGCCAGTAAATTCAAGTGCTTGTGGTACACTCCCTGTGTGTATGTAGGGAGGGTATATGTACTACAAGCGGAAAGCGAACGTGATTATGGCATACCTAGAGCTTTCTCCAAAGCTTCGCAAGATATTTGGAAAGCCACGGTTCTCTGCCAGCACAAAAACCAACGACATGAAGACCGCCAAGCGGCGCGGGGCTGTCCTTGAAGCCCAGTGGAAAGCCCAGATTGCTGCCGCCACTCAGACCTCCAGTTGGGAACAGGAAGCCGAGTTCTGGCGCACGGTCATGAACAATGCGAAGCCAGAACAGCGATCCCTGATTCAAGAACTGATCGATGAGCAAGCCTCGTTGCTGGTTTACCAGGGGGCCGTTGCAAGTAACGTGGTCGATGCCGAAGACCCGTTTGCCGACCAGTTACCGGAGTCGGTGGCTGCCGACACCATGGTCAAGATTGCAACAGGCAACCTGACCAAGCTTTCGGAGCATGTTGAAAAATATCGTCAGCATATTGCCGCATTGGAACCAAAAACGGTGGATGCCACGTTTTCCAATATTGGCCTTCTGACATCAAAATACAGTTACTTGGAAGACATCGACGGTCAAGAGTTTGTTGATATTTTCATACAACAAGGACTTGCCAATACGACCATCAAAAACAAGTACGGGTATGTCAGGGGTTTCCTCAACTACATTAAAAAGGGGGCTGGGGATGCCTTGTTCAAGGACATCACGCTCCCGAAGGAATCCAAAAAAGGCAAGGTCAAAAAGAAAGCTAACGTGGCTTGGACGATTAACGAAGTGGTCGCCCTTTACCACGAAGCCAGAAAGCCTGACCGCTACGGTCGTATCGATTACGAACTGATCGACCTGATCGACATGGGTCGATATACGGGGGGCCGTATCGAAGAACTGTGCAGCCTGAAGATCGAGGATGTGCATGACGATTGCTCATGGTACGAGGTCATCGATGCCAAGACGGACTCCGGTTTCCGCAAGGTTCCAATCCATTCGAAGCTGCGCCCGATCATGCAACGGCTGTGCGTATCCTCTACAGACGGCTACGTGATCTCGGGTCTTACCTTCAACAAGTACAACGACCGATCTAACGCGATCGGCAAGCGTTTTGGTCGGCTGAAAGAAAGCCTTGGATTTAAAGGCCGCACCAAAAGCTTTCACAGCTTTCGATCCACTGTCTGCACCTTCTTCAAAAACGCTGGGATACCCGAAGCCACGGCGGCAGATATTGTCGGCCATGAGGTTGATTCCATGACCTTCGGTTTGTATGCCGGTGAGGTGGACATGCAGATAAAAAAAGGGGCAATCGAAGTTATCGACTACCCCGTGTAAGTGGTCTTATCGACCACCAGACAGTGCTGCTTTTCAAGCTTCCTCAGAGCCTCTGCCCAGTTCGCGACAACGATCATGGCAAGGCTCTGTTGAACAGAATCAGTGACCCCGTTCTCACAGGAGTCCACCAAGGCACTGATTCCTTCAACCGTATCTTCTAACGTAATAACTAGCTTCAAATCTCTCCTTAAGCCATCACTGCATCCATCAGGTCTTGGTCATCGATGTGGGCGTATCGGGTCGTAGTCTTGATCGACCGATGCCCCAGCAACCGCTGAACAATCGCCAGATTCTTCGACTTCTTCAGCAGCCTGGTCGCGGCCGTATGGCGCAGCATGTGCAGAACAAAGTGCGGATCATCGACCAGTTTCATTTCAATGCGAAGACGCTTCCACACCTGACGAAGTTTGTAGGCATCAATCGTCCACGGCAGGAACTGCTCCAGTGCTTCCTTTGCGGCGGGAGTCAACGGAACCGACCGCGCTTTCTTCGTCTTTGTGACCCAGATGCGAAGCCAGTTACCGTCCATGTCCTTCTCCGTTGCCCGAAGCAGTTCACCACGGCGCAGGCCCGTCTCAATTAGCACACGCAGAAAGGCCGCTACTTCGTGTTCACCCCAGTCATGCAACAGGGCGAACACCTTGACCTCTTCTTCAACGGTCAACCAGCGAATACGGCCCTCTCCTTCGGTCTGCCAGGGCATCGCAGGAACCTTCTCCATCCAGTCGCGATCCGCTGCGTACTTGAGAACCTGATGAACATTGACCAGCTTACGGTTGATCGTCGCGGGTGCAATCGTGCCGTCAATCGCCTCGAAGTATTCGTCCATCACATCGATGTCAACTTTTGAGAGCGGCAGGTTGCCGACGATCTCAATGAATTGTTCGACATTCGAATACGCTGTCTTTGCATACGCCAGCCCTTTCCAGAGCGGACGATAGCTTTGACGCAGCAACTGGTGCAGGGTCAACGGTTTCATCAGGTTCTCCTTGGATTGAGAGTTCCTATATTATACCTGAGAGTTTATGATAGTGCGTACTACGGTTTATAACCATGGTTTTCCAGCACCAGACGGGCAAACCGCATCAGGACATCGTAGTCGCCGACCACCCTGTCCTTGGTTGGCCCCATGGCAAACCCTGATTCATAGGCATAGTCAGCAATATCGTCTTCAGTCATGATCTTTCCTTCAATTGGGTCGGTGTAGTTTGGTTTACCACCGGCATAGGTTTTTACCCATTTCGTCATCTGTTCTTCTCCCGCAGCTTGGCTTCGATTGCCATGTAGTAGTACAGAAGCATTGGTGCCCAGACGGGGCCGAGTTCTTTCAGCAGCTCCTGATGTTCGCGGATTGACTTGCGCTCCTCATCCGTCAGCGACTGCCATTCGCGCTGTGGTGGGGCGGTGTAGAGTTTCGTCCCAACTTTCATTGGCAAGGCAAGCATCCATGACATTTTGAGATTGCCTTCTACTGACTCATCGACCACCCAGTTGCACGGCTCCGGTTCGGGCTGCGCGAGTCGGGCGCGAAGGGCTTCAATAGCCCCCCATGTTTTACTGCCTAGCGGTTCCCCGCCCCATTCCCACTCCAACGCATCCAGCGCCTGCTGAATTAATTCGCGGTCAGTCATGCCTGCCCCCTTGCGCGGATAGAGCCAGCGATATGCCGCCCAGCCATGCCGAATTTGTCCCATGCGACCTTTGCACATTCCTCGCGTTCGGCAGCGGCGACTAGCTCAACAAACATTTCAAATTTCCTCCAGCCAGCATCTACACCAAATTCGCCTATCTGAACTTCAATCCCAGCCTCCCGCGCCATGCGGATTAGTTCTTCACGGGTCATTGGTGACTCCCGCTATTTCGCGTTCAGCCACCTCGCACATGATCCCGCACTGAACCTCTTTTTCTGATGGGTAGTGACCTGAGTTTGTGTCTAGCTGGTCAAGATAAATGCGCTTGCCTTTGACCTTAAGAATAGAGACACCCAGATGCCGCTCCATCTTGGACATACGGTCAAACATTTCAGGAAAATCATTTCTAATTTTGTTCCAATAACCAGCCCCGCCCTTTACGCAGCCGACGCAGTTATTGTTCTTGTATCCTAGCTTGTACATTGCCGGTAATTCGATACCTGCACGGGCTACGATGGCAAGACAATCATCATGGGTCAGGTTGAAGTCGATAAGAACGGGCCACACCTGAGCATCGTTGTTTGAGTCAATAAAGCGATCAAGACGGTCCTGTTCTTCTACTGTGTATCCAAACACCTGAAGGTCACCAAACTGCTGGAATCCTTTTCTAATCTCTTTCTTAAGATGCGTAGTACAAGGTGCACCACCGACACCTACAATGTATTTTCGTTTTTCAAAAACCTTGTAGATGGAACCGTCGTACTTTTCGTTTTTCAGAACTCTGACCGGGACACCAAACCACTTTTCACAATCTTCTGCAAAGCGGTCATTGTCTGGATGCTCTTCTGCAACATAACACCGGACAACCTCTAGCGGGAGAGGGTTTTCTTTTTTTGCATTCTGTTCAATCGCCATTTTTGTGGCGACGGCAGACGCAGCCCCGCAGCTAAACCAGCAAACAATCCTATCCGCCATTAACACCTTTAGTTATTAGATTTCACCCAGCAGCCGCTTCAAATACCACGATGCTTTCTCAACGTCTTCCATGTAGGGTGTATTACCGCCAATGGTCTTCTTACCAGCACGGCTTAGGTACTTGATTGCATTTCCAATGCAGTAGCTGTTAAAACCCAGCACACCCAGCTTTGCCTCAATAAAGTCAATCGTCTCAATGCCACCATCGGTGTAGTGGGCCGGACTGTTGACCATATCCGGATGCTCTTCGCTGTCTTCTCTGTAGTTGTCCATTTTTTCCCAGTGTGGATAAAAACCCAAAGTCTTCGCATGAGGGAAGCAGGCGTAGCAGTCTTCATGCATGCGACTCGCTGCGGCATCGACATCCTTTGCCTTTTTACAGTTTGTGCAGTTGTTCAAGGCTCCCAAAGAATCATCCTTTCGTTTTCAAAGTCCCAGTCTTCCTTGCGAAGAATCCTAGCCATCCGTGCATTCATCAGCGCATCCTCTCGCGTAAGCCCCGCCGCTAGATAGGCATCCTCGACCGTCTTCCAGACAGCTCCCTTTTTCTTCAGCAGTTCTTCCGCCTTCACCGGTCCCACACGGGGAACACCGGCATAGCCATCAGTCGAATCACCGGTCAGGGCCTGCGTGAAGAACTGCCAGTCGGCGGCTTTCTGGTCGGTCTCAATCATCTGGCCTGAGCCGTCTGCTGCCATCTTGTACATCCGACCAGGAATGCTTAACAGGTCTTTGTCCATCGATACGATGATGGTTTCCTGCGGTTTCATCGTCGCCAGAATCCCCAGACAGTCATCGGCTTCCAGACCGTCTTTTTCGTGGTGCGGGTACGTCTCTTTTGCCCATGCTTTCAAAGCGGAATACCCGACAGGCTTTCGTGCCTTGCGGTTCGCCTTGTAGGTGGGATTGAGTTCCTTGCGGAAGTTACGGGGAGAGGAAAAACAGAGGGTGAAGTCCTTGTGACCGGTGGCTTGCTGGTACTGCTCCAGTAACCATTCAAAGTGGGTCTTAGCCTTGTTCAGGTCTGTGTAGACCGTCCAAGTGTCTGCGTCCCATTCGATTTCTTCTTCTGCGCGGGTCGCACTTGAATAGCAAGTGATGTCCGCATCAATCAGTAGTAGCATTAATCCCTTATCGCATCGTTCAAGCGACGAATGGCTTGTTCGAGGTTGTCGATTAGCAGGTACGTTTGATCGACTACTTCGTCTTCAATGAACCCGTCATCGTCGCCGTTGAAGAACAGGTATTCATCGACCAGTTCGGCAATGGGGAATTTCAGCGTTCCGATATCCTGGTCGCCGTCCAACATGTCGATCTCCAGATCACCGTTGTTCAGATACGGCGCAATAGAGAACGTCATTTCAGTAGCATTCATTCAGAATCTCCAAACCAGTTTTAGTAATCAGCCAGTTCCTGCCGAACTTGGTTGCTGCCAGCTTCGTCGTAATCAGCCCTGTCGAAGCAGCGGCAGCTACCAGATCAGCATGAGCCCGTGCATAGTTGGACTTCGTAGAAAACCCCCCGCGCCATGCAGCGCGAAGGATGTCGCCCATGTCAGTGGGTCTCGCACCAGTTTTTTCCAATCTTGTACTCCGCATCAATCGGACACTTGAAATTGAAATGCTGGCCTGCCTTGGCAGCGCACTCGACCACGAACTTGCCAAAGCCCTCCGCCAGTTCTTCCCTAACAGCCCACTGCAATTCGTCATGGATGTAACCCAGCAGTGTGTAGTCGCCATCCCAGCCGTATTTCAATCCGCGACGGTCAGCCTCATGGATACATTCGATCAGCCAGCGTTTGCTGATGACTGCCCCGCAACTCTGCAATAACAGGTTGACCGAACTATGCTGCGACCGGACACCCAGCTTGCGGCCGTCCAAACCTTTTAGATAACCCTTCTCAGCGGCTTTGTAGACGGCATTGCGAAGCCTGCCGTAAGCGGGGACGTTCTTCATAAAGACATCCTTTAATCGTCTGCCTTCGTCTCGACCCTTGCCAACAATAGACCCCACCCTTTCATCACCCCCTCCGTAGATCAGGCAATAAATGAAGTTCTTTGCAGCATCGCGCGTCGGCAGCCCTGCGGCATGCTGGTTCTTCGTATGAATATCGCCTTTCAAAATCTCCTTGGCATAGTCACCGTCATCCCACATATGCATGAACCCCGCTAAGGCCCTGAGTTCCAGTCCCGACAGGTCGCTACCGACCATTCGCCAACCAGCAGGCACGGTAAAGAGGCTGCGGCACTCTTTGCCGTATAAAGCCCGCACACTGGGCACTTGTCCCAAATTGGGTTGCTGATGACTACATCGTCCTGAGACGGTTCCATTAGTATTGATGGACCCATGCAGCTTTCCCGCTCGTTCCTGCTTGAGCCACGCCTGATCTCCTTCAGCCAACTGCCCAATGCGTTTCTCCAGTAAGAAGTAATCAGCCAGCGTTTGTGCCTCTGGATACGGCAAAGCCTTCAGGACATCCTCATCCACCTTGGGCTTGCCTGCTGGTGTAAATTCCTTGGGCTTCCAACCGTATTTGTTGATCAGGCGTTCGGCAATCTGGTCGCGAGACGCAGGATTAAATTCAACCACCTTGTCCTTTAACGGCTTGCCGGTCTTTTCGCTAATGCGTTTGATGACCAGCGGCTCGAAGGTCTCCTGCATCTGCAACCGTATGCGTTCGCGTTCTACCGAAAGCTTGGCATACAACTCACTGGCTGCCTTGACATCAAAAGGCCAGCCGCTGCGAGTCATCCGTGAGCATATCCATGCCACCTCATGCTCCAAGTCGATGGCTTGCTGGCTGTAGTCGGTCGAAGACAAGTGCTGGTACAAGGCTTCAGTGACGGCGACATCCTGCACACAGTAGTCCAGCATTTCCGGCCGAAACTCCTTGAATGCATCGTCCCCATACTCATCCTTGTACTCGCCTTTGAGGATGCCGAGACGGTATCCCCATGCCTTCAGACCGTGCGATGCCCACAGCTTGGTAGGAAGCAGGCCCCGCTCGACATTGACCCCATCACGCTCCCGCATGTCAGAGAAGATCAGGCGCGATAGCACCAGCGTATCGATCACCTTCTTTTGGTCCACCTCGAACCACGGGAAAAATTGCTGGATGATTGGGATGTCGTAATTGATGACGTTGTGGCCGACAATCAGGTCACCTTTTTTCAGGGCCCTGACACCCACTTCAATGGCACTGCCTGTGCCTTTAAAGATTTCACCAGTCTCTGTATCCTTGATGACCAGGCAGTGCAGTTTGCTTACGTCTTTGATGCCGTCTGTTTCAATGTCAAAGATCAGTGCCATTGGTCTCCTGACGGTTAATGTGCTTGATGATGGCTTCGCCGATCAGTGTCGCAATCTGCGGCACAATGGCATTGCCTAGTTGTTTAATCCTGTCCACCCGACCGGGAAACCCATCAACCACTCGACCCACTCTGGGTTCAACTTCCCAGTGGGCATGGAGGGGTCCTTCGCTTTCGCGCACAAGTAGTGGCGGTTCAACATATGGGTGTGGGACTTCGATCCCACCGGACCACAGTCCTTGTACTCGCTGGCTCTGGGGGTAGGCCACAATCCAGACCCTGTCCCTTTGGTGAGGGGCACCAACGGCGGAAGCGGGAATACAATGCCATTCACAGTCATACCCGATCTCAGCGAGGCTGCTGAGCACTTGATCCAGTCCTCTATACCGAAGGGCTGCGACGTTTTCGATGATCGCGTATTCCGGCTTGGCTTCTTTGATGATGCGGTGCATTTCAAACCAGAGACCGCTACGCTCTCCTTTAAGCCCTGCTCCCCGTCCGCTGACGCTGATGTCTTGACAGGGGAAACCACCAGTGATGACTTCGACTGGCCCATCCAACTCCTTTGTTGAAAAACCACACACATCAGAAAAAATCGGCACAGAAGGCCAATGCTTTCGCAAGACCTTCTGTGCCGCCTTGTCGATTTCTACAAATGCTGCTGTTTCAAACTGACCTGTCTGTTCCAGTCCATAGGAGAAACCACCTATGCCAGCAAACAAGTCCAAGACCCGTAATTTGCGTGTTAGAGGTATAGAATTGCCCGAATGATGCCGAGGTCGATCAGGACATAGAGGTCTTCATCCATGCCGATGTACTCAATCCCCAGCTTGATCCCAGAAATAAACTCAAGACTGAAATGCATATGCCTCCAGTGCATCAGGCTGCTCTGAAAGCCTGCCGGTACTGCGGTTATAGAAAAGCTGACAGCAGACACCGGTATCCCCGCTAAAGCGGTTCTTCAGCACCCGTACCGTCATCGTGTTGGCAGCGTCTTCGCTTTGCTGGTCGCGCTCCAAGCCAATCACCATGTCGGACAACTGACCAATCGAAGCCGAAGAACGAAGCTGCGCCAGCGTGACCTGTGCGCCGTTCTCATGGCCCTTGTTGCCTTCGGGCCGCTTCAGGTGAGATACCAGAATCATTCCGCACCCCGTCTCTTCAACCAGGGTACGAAGCTTGGTCATGGCGATATCAACGGTTTTTCTTTCATCACCTTCCAAGCCACTGACAACAATTGATAGGTGATCGAGAACAATCCAGCGGCAATTACAAGCTTTAACCAGAAATCGGATTCGGTTGATGAGATTGTCAATATCGCTACTCCCAAAATGGTCGTACAGATAGACACGCCCCCCAGCAAACACGCGGTCAAAAGCTTCACGAAACTGATCATCAGTAACCCCTTCCCTGCTTAGGTGGATTGGTTTATTCAGTTCGATGCCCATGAGTCCCAGCATCGTTCGTTTCGGAGACTCTTCGAGCATGATCATGCCGACCGTCTCGCCCCGATTGATCAGGTGATGGGCAATCTCTCGAACCACCGAAGACTTGCCAATACCCGATCCGGCTGTCAGCGTCACCAGTTCTCCGCGACGCAGGCCCAGCGTCTTGTCATTCAATCCCAGCCACGGATACGGGACACATTCGACATCCTTGTCGGAGGCCAGTGAGTCCCACATATCGGCAGCATTGAATACCCCATCAGGACGATAGGGCTGGGCATTCCAAATGGCCTGAATGATGGCTTCGGATTTGCCATTCAAAAGACACTCGTTCGGGTCTTTGTACGGCAGCGAAGCGATCTTGGCTTTGCCTGACTCGAACAACTGGGCACACTCCCTGGCGGCAGCCTGCCCGACAGAATCCATATCGAACATCAATATGATTTCTTCGTACTGGGACAGGTACTCCAGATTCTTTTGGAGCGACTTGACAGCACCGGCTGCGCCATTGGGAATGGAGACAGTCGGCCACTTGTGGCCCTGCACCTGTGAAACAGTCAGGGCATCGATCTCGCCTTCGGTGATAACGATCTTCCTGCCACTGCCCCACAGGTTCTGACCGAACAGCGGCAGGGCCCTGCCTTCACCAATGACCCGCATCTGCGATTTGTCTCGCGGTCGCACCTTGCAGGCAACGACCTGACCATCACGGTAATACGGATAGAAATGGGCGACTTCGCCCTTGAACTTCCCGACGCGAACACCGAACTTTCGGCACGTTTCTTCCGTGATGCCACGGGCTGGCAGTGCCATGAGCGTTGCATGGTCGTAGTCGGACAGGTCTTTGGAAATCGGTGAGGCTGCCTTGACTGCTACCCTGGCTGTACCGTCACCGTGTTCGTAGTATTCACACCCAAAACAATAGCCGTGACCATCGGTGTATCGGGCGAGGTTGTCTCGACTTCCACAGGATGGGCACGGCTCTTTTCGGATGTAGCTACTGTCGTTTAAAACTTCATCGTCTTGTGTGCTTGCCACAGCAGGTTCCCCACGGAGTCCACCAATGTTTCATCGGATCGAAGGTCATCGCGACCCATCGTATGAAAAATGAAGTGCATCAGTTCGTGATAGAACGTGATCCACTGGACATCTTCGGGATACTCGCCAACGTCAAGCAGCATCTGGGCACGGTCATACTGCGCCATGCCCAAGGCATTACAGGTAGTGCGAAGGGTGGGGTCGATTTTGACCTTAATGGTCATGCCCCCAAGCTGGAATGATTTAGGAAAGTCGCTCACAGGCGAGAGATCATTTCCTTGGCGTATTGCGTTGCCAGTTCACAGACCTCTGACGGCAGCGGGTAGCTGCTCGACACTTCACCAGCATCGTTTGTCTTGGTAAACGACAGGCCCGAAATCAGGCCGGTCAGTGCAAAGGCTGCGTACAGCTTGAAGTCATCCTTCTGATCCTTGTCCGAATCGTTCATGAGTTCCTTGTAGTCGTTAATGTCAACGTCAGTAATCATTTCTTGTTCAATAAGGCAGCCCAGCTTGCAGGGAATCCCTGAGCCATTTTTTGGGCAATCTTTTCCGCAACCCATCGGGTCTCCAGTTGTGCATGCGGGTCTAGTCGAAGTCGGCACATATCGGCCCATGCGCCCAAGGTTCCTGACCACACCCATTCAGTCATTGTGTTCTGAGGAAGCACCATTCGGGCCTGCTCAGGACATACTCCAGACTCAAGCATGTCGCGATACAGAGCTAAACAAGCCTCAGCTCCGCATTGTGGGTGGTGAAACTCATACCAACCCGCTTCATTGAGGATGATATTTGCGGCTTCGTCAGAACTTCCCTGCTTGACGTTCTCCGCCCTCTTGCGCCACACCTCTGGGAAATAGAACTCCGGTTCATCATCGACATAGCGACGGCTAACTTCATTCCATGGCAAGAATTTATGCTTAACCAACTGCCTAGCGACGAAGATCGGGGCCTTGACCCTGAACGAAGCAAAGCAGTGATTGAACGGGCTCGTATGGTCATGCTCGGCCAGGTAAGTGATGAGTCGGCGGTCCTTCTCCGACAACACTTCCTCAATCCGGAACGGGTCGCCTTCCTTGCCTGTCCCCGACCGCACCTTTTCCCAGTCAGACTCTTTGGCGAAGCTGACCCGTGCGGCGTTTACCACCGACAGGTCAGAGCCGCACAGGTCGATCAATTCAACATCAATCGACCCGACCTTCATCGTGCCAGCACCGGAGTCTTCCGAGTCAGGACATAGCGCACATAACGCTGGCCCGTGGTCGGATGTTTCTTATTCTCCGAACGAATCTGGTAGCCGGTGCGGCGAAGTTCAGAGATACGCTTGGTCAGCGACTGCACCGAATAATCGATGATGGCTTCGCGCTGGGTGATCGAACCCGTGCGCTTCATATGCTGGATGATTTGCTGGTTTTGAGTCATTGTGAAATGTGCTCCTGAGCGGCGCGAAGAAAGTCGATGAGTTCGTTGATGTCGCAGATGCCAAAGGTTTGCTGCGGGATATCCAGCGTCACCATGCCGGAGTCAATGAAGTCGAACGAATACTTGACGGTCGCTCCGGTGAAGTCGGTTTCGAAGCTGCCGCGACGGTCGTTCAGTGCCTTGATGTCTCCGGTTTCAAAAACGAAATTCATGCGTTCTCCTGTAGCCATTCGGTTGGAATATGTTTGTCTGCATACGGGAAGCCGTGCTGTTCGCACCACTGCCCGTAAGTGGTCTTGCTGGTCTTGCTAAGTCTTGAAGAACTGCGAGAGAACACCAGACGAATGTCGATGTCGGGGTTTTGCTGCCTGACCGCTTTTAGCTTGGCACGGTCGGCAGCCGTGAATCGCCCTTTGCCTTCGATGAAGACACCATTAGGCAAGCGGAAGTCGGGGATGTAGTGATGTGTCTTCCGATATGGAATACGTTCAGACTCATACTCAAACGCGACTCCCGCTTCATTCAACTGTGCAGCGATCTCGTTTTCCAGACCGCTGCGATACCCCTCAGAAACATCAAACCGTGGCTTAGAACGGTACATCAGCCGGTTCGTCAGATGCCGCCTCTTTACTGCTCTCGACCACAAAGTCACCGTCTTCCTTACCGAACGGGGAACTGTTGTACTCGACCAGGCTAATGATCTGTACGCTGTTCATGTAAGTAGTGACCCCTGTCGCGCCGCCTGCGTTATAGGCTTTGCAGACACCCGCCACTCGAATGGTCGAACCGCCGCCAATGTTCAGTTCACCGGCATCCTTGACAGGCAGCCCGTTCGCATCGACCAGCTTCGGCATTTGCTTCGATTTGAAATTGAAGACATAGGAGCCATCTTCGTTTTCCTTAAACGGCCATTTGGCAGCCGCCAGCTTCTTTTGCCCAAACTCTTCGATAAAGATTTCTTTCATCTGGTCGATTAGAGGTTGAGCCTGCTCTGCTGTGAGCGTGATGCCCGTCTTGTACACGCCTTCGGCGCTGAATCGTGTATCCGGACGGGTCAGGGACGGGTAAACTGCCGCCCCTTTCGGAGTAACAAATTTATTGCTAGTAGTCATATTCCTCACTGAGGTACATAGGATCGATGATGCTGAAACCATCGATTTTTCGTTCGACCGCACCGACATCAAAACCCAGCCCCATTAGTTCCATGGCTCGGTCATACGGCAGGAGGCAGCCTTCGGCGAGGAATGTTTGCGCGATCATCAGCTTGTGATTCATTGCTTATCCTTTAAGCGAATGCGTACTGCGATTGAAGAACCGAGTGCAGATCAAACGATCCTTTGCTCGGCGGTGCGGATAGTTTCTTCCGGCCCTTCTCAGATAGCTGAAGGAAGGAAGCTTCGTACAAAGACTTCAGCGGATCGTGGGCCGTGTACATCTCAACCAATGTTTCACGGACGATGCTGCTAAAGCGTTCCATGTCGCTGGGCAGGCAGCCGAAGCTGTCATGCACCAGCAAAAAGTTATCGATCCCCTCACTGGTGGCTTGATTCACCACGGCCATGAGGTGACTGCTGTCGAGCGAGTGAATGAAATTCGGACTGATGGAATTTCGTACCCTGTGCGACAGCAACTGGTCGGTCTCGCCAATCTGAACGACAGGCTTGACCACTTTCGGGAGGTGCAACTCGCGATCCCAGAGGGTCAACTTGATGCGCTCGGTCTTCGGCTTGTAATAGGCATTGATGACAGGGAAACCCGCAGGGGTAGTCCACGCCACCGGCTTGCCCTCGCTTGCCAATAGCCCAGCGACCTCCTGAAGCCATGCCATGCCTTCGGAAGCGGCCTTGACCACTTCGTTGACGGCTGCCCAGACCAGCTTTGCCATGTAGGTGCAGGCGGCCTTTCCTTCATCATCCCCAAAGGGATGCGAGGGGCGGCGACCGGCCTGCACATCCCGCCGAAGTTCGAGCATGATGTCTTCCCACAGATGCTGGGCGAAGCCGAAGATTTTTGATGAGTACACATAGGTCATCACGCATCGCTTGACGATGGAGCGGGTAATCCCAAAGTTCAGCCACAACTGCGCCATCGGGTTGTCGCCATCGTCCAGAGCCTGCTGAAGAACGACATCGGCAACCTGCTTGTAGACATCGGCAGGCTTCTCCCCTGGCGAGAGCGAAGTCGCCCCTGCGCCAATCGGATCACGCAACAGGGCCGAGAAATGCGCCAGCCCAGAGCAAGACCCATCGACATGCACCGGCAGATGGCAGAGCACGGAATCGCCATGGAGCACGAAATCCGACCATGCCTTGCAGGCCGCGAGGAAGACGAACGGGCTGTCTGCCTCCGTCCACCAAAGGTCAGCAAACGGGTCTTCGACCGTCTTGACGATCCGCTGGCTGTTCATCCGAGTCCACCGGATACGCTCCACGAACGGGGCCTTATCGACCTTCTCGAAGGCCCCCTGAGTCGCCACATGGATTGCCAGCCACTTGACCCCATCGTCCGACAGGAAGCACCCCTGCGAGAACTCAAACAAGGCTTTGCAGTAGTCGGTGCGCTGGTGGTTCAAATGAGGCTTCGCGTATACCCGACCCCGCCAGTCCAACTGGGCCGGTTGATACAACTGGTCGAACTCCGCATAGCGACGGGCTTCCTCGAGGTCGCGGTGAAAGTTCGAAATCTGAGAACGTGTCTCATGGTTCGACTTCCTGACCTGTCGCTTCTTCTGCTCGGCCCA
>JACCDQ011095538.1_pt1 | contig 15436 bp, 12 predicted proteins | sample 7446031 | NCBI WGS metagenome assembly JACCDQ01 (sample SAMN15323442, study PRJNA562643) | freshwater metagenome | isolation source: river surface water | place: USA:Blue River Watershed | collected 2017-08-17
ATCGGCGCCTCGGGGTCCTTGTTGATCGCCACGATCACCTTGGAGTCCTTCATCCCCGCCAGGTGCTGGATCGCCCCGCTGATGCCCGCCGCGATGTAGAGCTGCGGCGCCACGATCTTGCCCGTTTGCCCCACCTGCAGGTCGTTCGGGGCGTAGCCCGCATCCACCGCCGCACGGGAAGCCCCTATGGCCGCGCCGAGCTTGTCCGCCAGCGGTGTCATCACCTCGGTGAACTTCTCTGCGCTGCCCAGGGCCCGACCACCACTGACGATGATCTTGGCTGCGGTCAGCTCCGGTCGGTCGTTCTGGGCCAGCTCGCTCTTGACGAAGCGGCTCTTGCCGCTGTCGGCCACGGCCGGCTGGGTCTGGATGGGGGCGTTGTTGCCACTGCCCACACTCGCCGCGGCATCAAACCCGGTGCTGCGCACGGTGATGACTTTGACGCTGTCGGCGCTTTGCACCGTGGCCATGGCGTTGCCCGCGTAGATCGGGCGCTCGAAGGTGTCGGCGCTGATCACTTGGGTGATGTCGCTGATTTGGGCAACGTCGAGTTTGGCGGCCACCCGGGGGGCGCTGTTCTTGCCCGCCGCGGTGGCGCAAAAGAGGATGTGGCTGTAGCCGTGTGTGGCGTGCAGTGCCAGCACCTGGGCCGCGATGTTCTCGGCCAGGCCGTGGGCCAGGCTTTCGCCGTCGGCGTGGATGACTTGGGCCACGCCCTGGATCTGGGCTGCTGCAGCTGCAGCAGCAGCGGCGTTGTGGCCGGCCACCAGCAGGTGGATGTCTGCGCCGAGTTGCGCAGCGGCCGTGACGGTGTTGAGGGTGGCGCCTTTGAGGCTTTGGTGGTCGTGTTCGGCAATGACAAGAGTGGTCATGATGGGTGTCTCTTTGCTGTTGTTTTCAGATGACTTTGGCTTCATTGCGAAGCTTGTCCACCAGCGCTGCCACATCCGCTACCTTGATGCCTGCTTTGCGTGCTGCGGGCTCGGCCACTTTGAGGGTCTTGAGCCGTGGGCTCACATCGACCCCCAGGTCGGCGGGCTTGATGTTCTCCAGCGGTTTCTTCTTGGCCTTCATGATGTTGGGCAGCGTCACGTAGCGCGGCTCGTTCAGGCGCAGGTCGGTGGTGACGATGGCGGGCAGCGCCACCGAGAGGGTTTCCAGGCCGCCGTCGATCTCGCGGGTGACTTGTGCCTGGCCGTCGGCGACTTCGACTTTGCTGGCAAAGGTGGCCTGGGGCAGGTCGGTGAGCGCTGCGAGCATCTGGCCGGTCTGGTTGGCGTCGTCGTCAATGGCTTGCTTGCCCAGGATGACGAGGCCGGGTTGCTCTTTGGCCACCAGGGCGGCGAGCAGCTTGGCCACGGCCAGCGGTTGCAGGTCCAGATCCGCAGGGGTTTCGACATGGATGGCGCGATCGGCCCCGATGGCCATGGCCGTGCGCAGGGTCTCCTGGCACTGGGCCACACCGCAAGACACGGCGATCACTTCGCTGGCCGCTCCCTTCTCCTTCAGGCGCACCGCTTCTTCCACCGCAATCTCGTCAAACGGGTTCATGCTCATCTTGACGTTGGCTATGTCCACGCCCGACCCGTCAGCCTTGACACGTACCTTCACGTTGTAGTCCACCACCCGCTTGACGGGAACTAGGATTTTCATGCTGTGTGCTCCTGAAATGAGAAAATCAAAGCCAAACCAATTGACGTTTACGTTAACGTCAATTTTATATTAGAAAAATAGAACGGTCGTTCTTTTTTGCGATTATAGACCGAACATCCCGCCCCACGTCAAGCACCAAAATGTCAACACGCGGACAATTGACCGACCGATGGGTTGGGAAACTCGGGTTAATCACTAGACGACAAACGCGCCTTTTGAAGTACATTCAAAAAAGGGTAGTTTACTTATATTAAGTAACTACTTTGGAAGCAAGTCAAGTCCACTTTCAAACCATTATCACCTTGGAGACCTTTGCATGAAATTCAGTCAAATCGCCGTCGCGACCGCTTTTGCCGCCACCAGCAGCCTGGGGTTTGGGCAAACGGTGTTCACCGTCTCCAGTTGGCTGGCCCCCACCCACACCGCCAGCATGGCCCAAAAGGAGTGGTGCGATTTGCTGGAAAAGGAATCCAAAGGCAGCATGAAGTGCAACATCCTGCCCAAAGGCGTGGTAGCAGCTCCAGGCACGTTTGATGCCGTGCGCGATGGCTTGGCCGACATTTCCTACACCGTGGACGGTTACACCCCTGGGCGCTTCGTGAACACCCAGGTGGCCGAATTTCCTTTCCTGGGCAACAGCGCAGTGGTCACGTCGGTGGCGTACCAGCACATTTACAGCAAATATTTCGCGCCCCTGGGTGAACACAAGGGTGTGAAAGTGCTGGGCGTTTTCACCCATGGCCCGGGCATCATTTTCAACAGCAAAAAACCCGTCAATTCGCACGCCGATGCCGCGTCTTTGAAGTTCCGTATCGGCGGGGGCAACATCAACGAACTGTCCAAGGCCATGGGCTGGAACACCACCCTCAAGCCAGCACCCGAGGCCTTTGAGTTGCTCTCTACCGGCGTGATGGACGGCACCTTCTTCCCGGACGAATCGATCAACTCGTTCAAACTGAACATGATCAAACACGCCACCACCTTCCCGGGTGGCCTGTACAACACCAGTTTTGTGTTCATGATGAACCAGGACAAATACAGCAGCCTCAAGGCCGACGAAAAAGCCGTGGTGGACAAGATTTCCGGTGAAACCGCCGCGCGTATATTTGGCGCGGGCTGGGACCGGGTGGACGCCGCCAGCCGCGAGGTGCAAAAGACGCAGGGTGTTCAGCGAGTTGAAGCCAGCACCGCATTTGTCAACGAGATCAAGGCCAAGCAAGCCGCGCTGGAAGACAAGTGGGCCGCTGCCGCCGAAGCCAAGGGTCTGAAGAATGCCAAGGCGGTGCTGGCTGAATTCCGCGCTGAGATCGCTAAACTCAAATAACGTTCAGCTGTTGCTTCCCCTCGCCCACGCCAGATGCCACCCGTCTGCCGTGGGCTTTTGTTGCGAGCCTACCTAAAAATGCACAAATTACCAGAGCGTGTTCTGCACTGGTCCAGTGGCCTGTTGTCGGCTGCGGCCCTTTTTTCCATCATGTGGCTGACCTTGGTAGATGTTTTGGGTCGGAAATTTTGGGACCACTCGGTTCCCGGAGGGCTGGAAATCACCGAAATACTGATGGTGGTCGTTATTTTTGGCGCGTTGCCACTGGTGTCCTGGCGGCATGAGCACGTGGTGTTCGACTCGCTGGACAGCCTGATCTCAGGTGCCTGGAAAAAACTGCAGGCACGTCTGGTACACGCTCTGAGCGCCGGTTTCTTTGCATTTCTGGCCAAGGTCATGGTGCAGCGCGGCAATCGTTTTTCAGAATATGGCGAAGTGACCGCCCATCTGCAGTTGTCCATGGCGCCTGTGGCCTATCTGATGGCCTTGCTGCTGGCCTACACCGCGCTGGTGCATCTGTATTTCGTGATTTGGCCGCCTGTGCCAGCATTCCATCTCCCGGCGGAAGGAGCCGAACAATGACCGCCGCTTTTCTGGGATTCCTGGCCGTGTTCGGCCTGGCCTTTTTGCGCATCCCGCTGGCTGTGGCCATGGGAATAGCCGGTGTGCTGGGCCTGGGCCTGATGCGGGGCTGGGCCCCTGCGTATGCCAGCGTCAGCCAGGTGGTGTTTGAAACGGGCTTCGCCTATGTGCTGTCGGTGATTCCGCTGTTCGTGCTGATGGGCAACTTGGTGTCGCGGGCCGGACTGGCGCGCGAACTGTTCAATGCCGCCAACGCTTTTGTGGGCCACAAGCGGGGCGGACTGGCAATGGCCAGCGTTATCGCGTCAGGGGGGTTTGGTTCCATCTGTGGCTCATCAATCGCCACGGCAGCCACCATGTCCCGGGTGGCTTACCCTGAAATGCGCAAACATGGGTACAGCGATGCCTTGTCGGCGGGTTCCATCGCGTCGGGGGGCACCCTCGGCATCTTGATCCCCCCGTCCACCATCATGGTGATTTACGGGATCATCACCGAAACCAACATCGGCAAGTTGTTCGTGGCAGGTATTTTGCCTGGCATGGTGGCGGTGTCGTTGCTGTGCATGGCGGTGATGTTCGTGACATGGCGCAACCCCGAAGCCGGCCCCCCGGCCGAATACCACAACTGGAACGAGCGCTTGCGCGCGTTGCGCGACGTATGGGGCGTGGCCCTGCTGTTTGGCCTGGTCATTGGTGGTATTTACGGGGGGGTTTTCACCGCCACCGAAGGGGCCGGCATGGGCGCAGCCGGGGCGTTCTTCTTCGCTTTGGCGCGCGGCGCGCTGTCACCCAAGGTGCTGCTGGACATTCTGATAGAAAGCACCCGCACCACGGCCATGCTGTTCACCATCCTGATTGCAGCGATGGTTTTCACCAACTTCATCAACTTCACCAGCATGCCCAATGACTTGCGGGATTTCATCCTGCAGTTCAGTCCGCACCCCATCATGGTGGTGGTGATGATGATGGGCATTTACATTTTGCTGGGCATGGTCATGGAAGAGCTGACCATGGTGTTGCTCACCATTCCGGTGTTCTTTCCCATCATCACGGGGTTGGGGTTCGACCCGGTCTGGTTCGGGGTTTTGATCGTGACCATTGTGGAAATCGGCATGATCTCTCCGCCGGTGGGCATGAACCTGTTTGTGCTGAACTCTCTATTGCCCGACGTGAAACTGACCACCATCTTCAAGGGTGTGTGGCCCTTTGTGGTGGCCGATGTGGTGCGGCTGGGCATTCTGATTGCCTTCCCAGCCATTTCGCTCTGGCTGCCGAGCTTTATGGCTTGATCTGGTGCACCACTCGCTGCGGGTAGGGAATTTGGATGTTGTGGGTGCGGAACGATTCGAGGATGGCCCGGTTGATCTGAGATTTCAGGTTCATCTGGCCGTTTTCGGGGTCTGCGATCCAGTAACCCAGGGTAAATTCAAGCCCGTCAACGCCAAAAGCCGACAACGCAGCGGAGGGCGCCGGCTCCCTCATCACACGGGACTGCGCCAACGCGGCGTCGGTCAGCAGTTGGCTCACCTGTTCCACATCACTTTCGTATCCCACGCTCACCACCGTGGACTGCCACACCTTGGGGTCGGCCAACGACAGGTTTTCCACCCGCTGGGTGATCAGCATTTCATTGGGCACGATGGCTTCACGCCCCTGCAGAGAACGGATCACGGTGAAGCGGGCATTGATATCGGTGATGCGCCCCTCGAAATTGTCGACACGCACGTTGTCGCCAATGCGCATGCTGCGTTCGGTGAGGATAACGAAACCGCTGACGTAGTTGGCCGCCAGCTTTTGCAAGCCAAAGCCGATGCCCACGCCTATCGCCCCGCCCAACACCGACAGCGCGGTGAGGTCGATACCCACCGACGACAGGGCCAGCATCAGGCCCACAAACATCAGCAGCGCACGGGTGGCGTTGCTGACGGCTTTGCGCAATGACAGCTCCCCCCCGTTCGAAACAGAGCTGAGCAGGCGCGACTCAATGGCCGACGAAATCCACAACGTGATGATCAGCACCGCACCCGCCGTCAGAGCCCCTTCAATCATCATGCGCACCGAAAGCGTGCTGCCACCGAGCTTCCAGGTGATTTTGTCCAGTTCATTCAGCACCACAGGCAGCAAACCACTGACCCACAGCACCATGGCCAGCCAGGCGACCCAGGAAATGGTGCGCTCGATGGGTCGCAACCAACTGGCATCGCTGAACGCCACTTGCAACACCTTCACACCCACGCGGATGACCACCAGCGAAACGAACACGGGGATCACCAGTTTGAACACCACCAGTTCCTGCTGGTTGATCAACACCGAGCGGGCGGCATACCCCAAAGACAACAATGCGACCGGGAACAGCGCACCGTCTACCAGGCTGCGCCCGAACCATATGGACTGGGCTTCGTTGGGACGGAACGTGCGACGCAGCACGGCGACCACCGCCCAGGCCACCAACACACATGCACCCACCACAGAAAGCTCCAGCCACACAGTGGGGCGCTGAAACGAAGCCACCCAGGAAGACAAATCGGACAAAGGCAATGGAGCGTTCGGATTCAAGATTTCGGACATCGTTGACGGTACAAATTTCAGGCGCGCCAGGTTGGCGCTCGTTTTTCAATGAAGGCTTGTACGCCTTCCTGCGCCACCTCGTGCGCCATGTTGCAGGCCATGGTCTGACTGGCCAATTGGTAAGCGGCCTCAATACCGCATTCGCGCTGCTGGTAAAACAAGGCCTTGCCCATAGCGACTGCCTCTGCGGGCTTGGACAAAATGGCACGCACCAGCCTTTCGACCTCGGCATCCAGGGCCTCAGCGGGCACGACACGGTTGACCAAGGCCCGGCGCTGCGCCTCTTCGGCAGTGATGAACTCGCCGGTCAACAGCATTTCCATGGCAATTTTGGCGGGCACGTTGCGCACCAGCGGAACACTGGGCGTGGCGCAAAACAGGCCAACGTCAATGCCGTTGACGCCAAACCGGGCCTCTTGCACGGTCACGGCCAAATCGCATTGCGCCACCAGCTGACACCCCGCTGCGGTGGCCAAACCCTGCACGCGGGCAACCACCGGCACAGGCAGTTGCTGCAACTGCAGCATCATGCGGCCGCATTGGGCAAACAAGGCTTGGTAGTAATCCAGTTGCGGATGCGCGCGCATTTCCTTCAGGTTGTGTCCAGCGCAAAACACCTTGCCTGCTGCGGCCAGCACCAGCACCCGCGCGCCCGGGTCGGCCGCAATGCTTTTGAGTTCCGCCTGCAGGGCGGTCAACATGGCCTCACTCAAGGCATTGAAGGTTTTGGGGCTGTTCAGCGTGAGGGTATGCACCCCCCGCGAATCGCGGTGGTGCAGCAAAATCGGCCCATCGGTAACGGTGTTCATGGGTGGCTCCGGTGTCACAAATCCGCCAGCACACGGATGTGTGCCTCCACGCTGCGGGCCAAGGCACTCAGGTTGTACCCCCCCTCCAGCACGCTCACCACCCTGCCTTGGGCGTGGCGTTGCGCCACCGCCTTGAGCTGCCGGGTGATCCACACGTAGTCTTGCTCGACCAAACCCAACTGGCCCATGTCGTCCTCGCGGTGGGCATCAAATCCGGCACTGATAAAAATCAACTCGGGTTTGAACGCCTCCAGGCGCGGCATCCAATACAGATCAATCAACTCCCGGATGTCCATGCCTTTGGAATACGCAGGCACCGGCACATTGACCAGGTTGGGGGCATCGGAATGCGGCCACTCCGGATAAAACGGGTGCTGGTAGAAGCTGCACATCAGGATGCGTTCGTCGCCCGCCACGATGTCTTCGGTACCATTGCCGTGGTGCACGTCAAAGTCCACGATGGCGACGCGTTGCAAACCGTGCATGGCCAGGGCGTATTTGGCGGCCACCGCCACGTTGTTGAAAAAACAAAAACCCATGGCTTTGTCGCGGCAGGCGTGGTGCCCCGGCGGCCGCACCGCACAAAAGGCATTTTCCAGTTCACCGGCCATGACCGCATCGGTCGCATCAATCGCCGCACCGGCGGCCAGCAGCGCGGCTTCCCAGGTGTGAACATTGATCGCGGTATCGGGGTCCAGTTGCGCGTGGGAGGGGCCCCCGGCGGCCACATCGTCCTTGAGTTGATCGCTCAAACCGCGCAAAGAAGCCACGTACATGCGCCCGTGGGCCAGCTCCAGTTCGGCAATGCTGGCCGGGGTGGGGTCCCGGCGGTCCAGCGCATCGCCAACGCCGGTGATCAGCAAACGGTCTTCGATGGCCCCCAGCCGTTCTGGACATTCGGGGTGCCCCGCGCCCATCTCGTGCTGGCGACACGTGCGGTGGGTGAAATAACCTGTGGGCTTCATGGTGTGCTTTTTCAGGTAAGGTTGCAGGAATGGAAACATTCCAATTAAAGATCTCCGCATTGCTGGATCAGCTTACCACGGTCATTGTGGGCAAAGACGACCAAGTCAGGGATTGTGTGACCTGCCTGCTGGCGGGTGGACACCTGTTGATCGAGGACGTGCCAGGGGTGGGAAAAACCACCCTGGCCCAGGCGCTGGCGCGCACTTTCGGTCTGGCGTTTTCGCGCGTGCAATTCACCTCGGATTTGATGCCGAGCGACTTGATGGGCGTGTCCGTCTTCGAGCGCCAACAGCAGGCGTTTGTGTTTCACCCGGGCCCGCTTTTCACGCAGGTGCTGTTGGCAGACGAAATCAACCGTGCAAGCCCCAAAACCCAGAGCGCGTTGCTGGAAGCGATGGAGGAAAAGCAGGTGTCCGTCGAGGGCCAGACGCGCGCCCTGCCCGACCCGTTTTTTGTGATTGCCACACAGAACCCGTTTGACCAACTGGGCACCCATGCGTTGCCGGAATCGCAACTCGACCGATTTTTGATGCGCATCAGCCTGGGCTACCCCGATCGCCAAGCCGAACGCGCGTTGCTGCAAGGAACCGATCGCCGCCAATTGCTGGCTCGCCTGCCCTCGGTGTTGGACGCCAACGATTTGACGCAGCTGCAACAGGCGGTGCAACAGGTCACGGCCAGCGCAGCCGCACTGGACTACCTGCAAGACCTGATCGATGCCACCCGCAACGGCCAATGGTTTGCCCAAGGTTTGAGCCCACGCGCCGGGCAAGCGGTGCTGCGCGCAGCCAAAGCCCGGGCCTTGGTGGAGGGGCGGAGCTATGTGGCGCCGGACGACATTGCCCACATCCTGCCCCAAACCGCAGCCCACCGTCTGGTGGCCTCGGGTGGCCAGGCAGCCGCGGCCCAACTGCGCGCCCTGGTGGCCGCCACGCCACTGCGCTGAAGCCCGGTCATCCATGGCCAATACAGGACGATTGCGGCGTTGGTGGCTGAGCCGCTTGCCAGTGACCGAAAGCCTCACGCTGGGTCACCGCAACCTGTACATCCTGCCCACACGGGCCGGCTGGATGTTGGGCCTCACATTGCTGTTGCTCCTGTTGGGCAGCATCAACTACATGCTCAATTTGGGTTACTTGCTCACTTTCTTGCTCGCAGGGGTGAGCGTGGTGGCCATGCACCAAACACACAACAACCTGCGTGGCCTGCAAGTCGAGGTGCGGCCGGGCGAAGCGGTGTTCGCTGGCCAGGCCCGCCACGTGCTGGTCGTGCTGAGCAATCCCAACCACTCGACCCGCTACGGCCTGCAGGTGTCCTCGTTCGACAACACCCCAGCGCCCGGCACTGCCTGGACCGACGCAGCCCCCCAGACCCCTACCCGCCTGAGCCTGCAACAAACCGCCACGGCGCGGGGCCCGCAACCTTTGGAGCCCCTGGTGTTGGAAAGCCGCTTTCCTTTGGGCACATTCAGGGCCTGGGCCTGGTGCCGTCCCGCCGGTCAGCACCTGGTCTACCCCGCCCCCGAAACACCCTGCCCCCCCTTGCCCGAAAACCTGGAGGAATTGGGCGCGTCCCCTGCAACCAGCCCGCAAAAATCCGAGTTGGCCGAGGAGCTGCGCCCTTACCGCGCAGGCGACCCACTCAAGCGGGTGTATTGGAAAAAGGTGGCCAAATCCGACGGGCAAGGAACCGACGGCTGGATCAGCCGGGACCGCCCCCCAGGGCAGGCCGGCGAGCTGTGGCTGGATTTTGAGCAATGCGGTGTGGCAGACACCGAAGCCCGCCTGTCGCGCTTGTGTGCCTGGGTACTGGAGGCCGAGCGCATGCAACTGCGTTACGGGCTCAGGCTGCCCCACACACAATTGGCCCCCAACACCGGCCACGGACACCAAAAGAACTGTTTGGAGGCGCTGGCACTGTGCTGAAGCAGCGACTTACTGCCTTTTGGAAGGTTCGCGAAACCCGCGACACCTTGTTCCTGCTGGCCTCCATCGCCTGGGTGGTGGCACTGCAGGCACCCCATCTGCCTGTTTGGTGCACAGCCTTGACCCTGGCCGTTCTGCTGGGCAGGGGAACGCTCGCGTTGCGCCAGATGGCCCTGCCACCCTGGTACTGGAAACTGGGGCTGTTGCTGCTGGCCCTGTCAGGCACTTGGCTGTCTTACCGAACCCTGCTTGGCAGGGACGCGGGCGTGACCTTGATTGTCCTGCTGCTGGCCCTGAAAACCTTGGAACTGCATGCCAAACGAGACGCGTTTGTGGTGTTCTTTTTGGGCTTTTTCACCCTGCTGACGCATTTCTTTTACTCCCAGTCCCTGCTGACGGCGGTGGGAATTGTGTTGGCGCTGTGGGGGCTGCTGACCGCCCTGATCAACTCCCACATGCCCTTGGGTCACCCCCCCTTGTGGCACACCGCCAAACGGGCCGCTGGCATGGCGGGTCTGGGGGCACCCGTCATGTTGGCCCTGTTTGTGTTTTTTCCACGCCTGCCCCCGCTGTGGGGAATTCCGGGCGATGGTCTGACCGGCCGCAGCGGCCTGTCGGCCGACATGGAAGTGGGCAACATTGCCAGCTTGGCACTGGACAGCAGCATCGCATTTCGGGTCAAGTTTGATGGCCCGCCCCCACCCACACAACAACTCTATTTCCGGGGTCCGGTGCTCTCGCGACTGGAGGGCAGACACTGGAAGCCGCTGCCCGACCGCTTGGCAACACCCGCCCCGTACAACCAGTGGGCACCGCTTGGCCCGGCCATACAGTACGAAGTCACGCAAGAACCGAGCAGCCGCCCTTGGCTGTTCGTTCTTGAAGCCACGCCGCAAGCCCCCCTGCTGCCTGGCCGACAAGTCCGCTTGGGCCGGGACTTGCAGTGGACCCTGCCTGGCCCCATCACCGACACCCTGCGCTACCAGGCCCGCAGCCACCTGGAATTTCGGTTGGGCGTCGACCAGCCGCGTCTGAGCCTGCAAAGCCAGCTCGAATTGCCCCCCGGCCAGAACCCACGCACCCTGCAGTGGGCGCAAGACCTGCGTGCGGCGTCTGGCCCAGGCAACAACGACCCCGAGCACTTGATACGACAAGCCCTGAACACCCTGCGCACAGGCGGCTATCGCTACACCTTGAGTCCTGGCCTTTACGGACCCCACACCGCCGACGAGTTCTGGTTCGACCGCCGGGCCGGATTTTGTGAGCACATCGCCTCCAGCTTTGTGATTTTGATGCGCGCACTGGACATACCGGCGCGTGTGGTCACGGGCTATCAAGGCGGCAGCCTCAACCCCGTCGACGGCTACTGGACGGTGCGCCAAAGCGATGCGCATGCCTGGGCCGAGGTGTGGTTGAGTGGCCAAGGCTGGCGACGTATCGACCCCACCGCCTGGGTGGCACCGGAACGCATCAGCACCGATGAACGGTTGATCCCCATCCCAGGACCGTTGATGCGGGCCTTGGCCAATATCGACCCCGGCCTGTGGTTGAACTTGCGCAACGGTTGGGATGCGATCAACAACCGCTGGAACCAATGGGTGCTGAATTACACCACCCAGCGACAACTGAACCTGCTGAGCCGGCTGGGCTTTCAGTCGCCCAACACACAGCATTTGGTCCAATTGTTGGGCGGCGCACTGGCCGCCCTGAGTTTGCTGGGCTTGGCCTGGCTGTGGTGGCGCCAAGAACCGCAAGACCCCTGGCTGGGCTTGCTGGAACGGGCCCGACGTCAAATGCGAACCCACGGAATACCCATTCCGGTTCACGCCACGCCGCGACAAATGGCCGCCGCCCTGGAACCGCTGGCAAAACCCCACCCTGACGAAACCCGCAGGCTGCAACAATGGCTGCTGGACATGGAAACCTGGCGCTACGCCCCCCACACAACAGCCGAAGCAGTCGCCGCTCGTGCGACGCTGCGCACCTTGCGCCAACGCCTGCAACAAATCACCTGGCCGCCGCGCCTTTGACCAACCGCCATGCCCTTGCGATTCACCTCCTGTACCCCAAGCCACCGTTCGCCGCTGACTCACTTCGCCCACGCTCTGGCGCTGGGCGGGCTCCTGGCCTGGGGTACGTTGTCCCCAACCGCCGCCGCTGCGTCCAAGGCCCGCAAAGCCACCCCCACCCAAAAGGTGGCGCAAAAGAAAAAGGCATCCACGGCTCCCACCTACGGCAACCACGTAGCCGCGTTGCAGTTTGCTCAAGACGTGGCACAAGACCGGGGGCTGGACCCCGCTTGGACCCGGAAGTGGGTCAGTGCAGCGGTGCAAATACCCGCGGCGCAACGCCTGGTGGCCCCTGCCCCCACAGGAACAGCCAAAAACTGGACAGCTTACCGGGCCCGCTTTGTTGAACCCAAACGCCTGGATGCCGGTGTGCGCTTCTGGCAAACCCAACGATCGGCACTGGAGCGGGCAGAAAAACAATACGGTGTACCCGCTGAACTGGTGGTCGGCATTATTGGGGTAGAAACCCTGTACGGGCAACACACCGGGCAATTCAGGGTGCTGGATGTGCTAGCCACCCTGGCGTTCGACTTCCCCCAAAACCACCCACGGGCTGCCGAACGCAGCGCCTTTTTCAGGGGCGAATTGGCCCAACACTTGGTCAACGCTTGGCAACAACAGGCCACACCCGAACGCGCCCTGGGCAGTTTTGCAGGGGCCATGGGTTTGCCGCAATTCATGCCCAGCAGTTGGGCCCGGTTTGCGGTGGATTTTGACGGCGACGGACGCATCGATTTGCTCAACAGCCCCCAGGATGCAATCGGCTCGGTGGCGAACTACCTGTTGCAATTCGGCTGGAAACCGGGCATGCCCACGCACTACCCAGTCAACCTCAGGCCCGATGCCGACATGGCCACCCTTTTGGCCCCCGATATCCTTCCCACTTTCAGCCCCGAACGCTTTCAAGCCCTGGGGGCCGAGCTCTCGGGCACCGCACAACAGCACGCCGGCAACCTGGCCCTGGTAGAACTGCAAAACGGCGATCCAAACGCCGGAGGTATCCCCCCCACACACTGGGCCGGCACTGAAAACTTCTATGTGGTTACACGTTACAACTGGAGCAGCTACTACGCCTTGGCCGTGATTGACCTGGGAAACACCATCAAAGAGCAAATCACTTCGGGCTCAAAACCTCGAACAGACCCACCTTAAACCAAAATTAATTATTATTTATATCATTTGAAACGAGTAAATCGGTTGATACTCGGCCAATTTGGTTCAAAACAGATCAAAAATGATGTTTAATGTACGAGGCATGCACGGTTCTTGCATGTTGTTTTGTGTACGAATTTGCCATTGGTCTCTTATCTATACCAAAAATGTCGAACAACAAACTGCTACTCGAAGCCGCTCCGTCCAGCCAACCCGCCCCCCTTTCTGCTTTCACCGTGCACGGCATCTGGACACCCGGCGTGGTCGTCATGCGCCGGATCAGCTTTCAGCTCAAAGCACTCATCATCATTTTGGTGTTCCTGGTGCCCATTGCGCTGACCTCACAGTTTTTGGTCAGCTCACTGACAACACAGATTGAATTTCGCCAACAGGAAGTGGATGGCGCTGAATACGCCCAGGCCCTGCTCCCGCTGCAGCCCAAACTGCAAGCCTTGCGCAGCGCGGCCGTGGCTTGGTCGATCACCGGCCAACCCCCGGCCGACTGGAACAACGCCCGTGCCGGCGTGGCCGAACAGATGAACCGGCTCGAAAAAATAGAGGCCCGCTACGGCGCACAACTGGGCACCGGCGAAGCCATGGGCGCGCTCAAGCAATCCATCGAAAAGCTGCCCGATCAAGTCAATGGCATGGAATTGGAAGGCGTGTTAAAAACCTTCGATCCCAGCCTGGAAAACCACGTGGCCCTGCTGGAGAAAGTGCTGGACAACTCCAACCTGATCCTGGACCCTGACCTCGACACCTACTACCTCATGGACGGGTCCATGCTGCGTTTGCCCACTTTGTCGAGTGCGATATCCCGCATGGGCGACATTTTGGGCGCAGAGGCGCAAGGCGTTCCGCTGAACAAAACACTGGAAAACAAACTGATTGCGGACGAGGTTCTGACCGACTACATGGACACGCAACTGCAGGTGGCAGACACCAAAGTTGCAAGCCTGCACGCCGATTTCCAGAAAAACGTGAATGTGGAAGGCCCCATGTCGGCCATGCACAAACTGCACGAACAAATCCATGCCGAACAAAAGGATGCGAACACCATTCAAAACCTGAGCCGACAGGCCACCGACGGTTTTTACCGTGCCCAGGAATTGATGGTGAACAAACTGCATGATCTGCTGGCAGAGCGCACCCAGGCCATGACAACCAAGTTGTACGTCACGTTGGGTTTGATCACCTTCTTCGTGCTGCTGGCCTTGTACCTGTTTTACGCGTTTTTCCTGGTCACCCGCGGCGGACTTCGCCTGATCAGCAAACACCTGCAGGAAATGGCCGAGGGCGATCTGCGCCGCGCACCCAGCCAGCCGTGGGGCCAGGACGAACCGGCCCTGGTGATCACGGACCTGCGCAAAACCTACGACTCGCTGCACGAACTGATTCGTCGAGTGCGTCATTCGGCCCGCGAATTGGCCAACACCAGCAGCGAGATCACGCGCGCCAGCCAAGACCTGTCTTCGCGCACCGAAGCATCGGCCTCCACGTTGGAAGAACAGGCGTCTGCCATGGAGCAAATTGGTTCGCAGGTGGGCGACACCTCCCAACGCACCCAAATGTCGGCCACTTTTGCCAGTTCCAATGCCGAAGTGGCTGAAAAAGGCGGCTCCGAAATCGAAAAAGTGGTGTCGACCATGCGCGACATTCACACATCGTCCTCCAAAATCAACGACATCATTGGCACGATTGACGGTATCGCGTTCCAGACCAACATACTGGCCCTGAACGCTGCCGTAGAAGCTGCTCGTGCGGGTGAAGCCGGCCGCGGCTTCGCAGTGGTGGCCACTGAAGTGCGCAGTTTGGCCGGGCGCAGCGCCGAGGCTGCCCGCGAAATCAAGTCCCTCATCACTGACAGCGTTCAGAAAATCAACGCTGGCACCCAAGTGGTGGAAAGTGCGGGTGAAACCATGAAAGAAGTGGTGATTAACGCCAAACAAATCAACCAACTTTTGGGTGATATCTCCCAGGCCACCAAAGAACAGTCCACGGGCGTCGGCCAGGTGGTACAAGCCATACACCAATTGGACAGCAGCACACAGCAAAACGCTGCGTTGGTGGAAGAAACGGCAGCGGCGGCGGCGGCCCTGAACGATCAGGCCCAATTGCTGACGAACCAGATCGGCAATTTCAAGGTGGCTTGACTCCCCAACAACGCATCGGCCCAAGCTGGGGCAATTTGCACGGAAGGGTGCAAAAGCACAAAACGCCTGCACCATTAAATGTGCAGGCGTTTTTGCTTGATGGCCTGGGACTCAGCTGGGCATCAAAAAGGTGCGGCTGATGCGCACACCCAGTTCATTCACCCGATCCAGGAATTGGGTGAGGAAGGCGTGCAGGCCCGTGGCCAGGATTTCGTCGATGCGGCTGTACTGCAAT
>JACCDQ010338350.1_pt1 | contig 15435 bp, 15 predicted proteins | sample 7446031 | NCBI WGS metagenome assembly JACCDQ01 (sample SAMN15323442, study PRJNA562643) | freshwater metagenome | isolation source: river surface water | place: USA:Blue River Watershed | collected 2017-08-17
CTAGAACTGTCAATCTTGTTCAATCCTATCTTTGAGAAGATAAATTCCAGCGTTGCTAAAGAGGTCATCTTCAGCGTCATCGTCGTTGTATGCATCCATTTCAGCATCACGAGCATCAAGTACATCGTTAGCCAATTTGTGCAGTAGTCGGTATTCTGCGTGTTCTTCACTCTGGCTTCCTAGATGCATAACCGGAGTCCAAATACGACGGGTGCTTTCCATCATGCTGTTAACCATTACACCAACCATAAAGTTACGTGCAAACTCTTCAGCCTTATCAAGTTCACCAGCTTCGATGAAATTAAAAATACATTCGCGCCCGTTAATCAAATCCCAAAACTCAAAGTTTTCAAATACACGGAACGTACTTTCAAGGAGAGACCGGTTGCCATCATCATACTCGAACAAGGTTCTTCTAATATAGCGTTGCACTAGCTTATCGCTCTTTTCCATGATTGCAAATTTTTTGGCTAGATTTGCGATAAATTCAGGCAGTAGTGATGCCAGCTTCGCATAGGTCACATTTTTGACATAATACTTGTCAGTCTCGAAGCCAGGGGGAACCTCAGTGTCTTTGCCCTTATACATGTCAAACGTCCATTCATCCCACATGCGGTCAACGACATCTTTGCGAACCATAGTGAAGAAAACGGGACGGTCTGTTGTTCCAAACCCTCTTACAAACAACAGATTCTCATGGACTGCGTTGAAGAACTCTTCTTCACCAAAGCCCTCACGCTTTACTGCGATGTCGTGATATTGATTCTCACCCACTTCGAGTTCAACAAGTTCACGACGAATCTCTTCCATGAAAAGTTCGAATGCAGGTCCACCAGATTCTTCACCAGCGCCGTAGTCGTTGTATTTAGAAGTAAACGGAATGATCATGGGTTGATACAACGCAGTGCTATAGCAATGACTACGATATTTGCTCAGATCTTTTTCCTTAATAGGGAAAACGTAAACGGCTTCACCAGCATGAATAGGAAGATTGGTAAGCCCGCAAGTATTGTTCCAGCAACCCATGGTTAACTCCTTGTTTATGTGTTTAATTTAGCTGCTTGCACAGTACAAGTCAAGCAAGTTAATGAAAAAAGGGGGCGTTAAGCCCCCTTCTTATTCCAGTGCACCAAAGCTATTCTTGATAGCCGGTTTCGCCTTAGCTACTGCGGTAATCAAGTCTTCCAGTGCTTTCTGATTGTCCTGGAAGTATTGCTTGTTGACGTAAATGCCTGCTTGCCAAGCAACAGTGTCAACACTGGTAAACCAGCCACCCTGCAGGTTTTCAGGATAGCTACCACTCGGAATAGCTTGCCATTTGTACAAGGGCTTCCCGTCAATGCTAGTAGCATCGTTGAAGTCCTTGTCGTTTGCGCCAACCAGTGCAATGCTGTCACCAAAATCGGAATCAGCCTGTGCAACAGTTGCGTTAACAACAGCGGCCGGAACCAGAGCGCAAGTAGTGCTGTTGGTAGCAACGCTGCTCATAGCAATCGCACCTGACTCGTCAGTGACAACAACTTCACCATAGCTTGCATCTTCAGAAACAAAGTTCTGCCAGACCAACCATGCGCCGGAACCGCTTGCACCAAGAGCAACGCTCTTGCTGTTGTCACCAGCAATGTCGCTCAGGTCTTCAACACCAGATTCCTTGCTGCAAAGAACATGCAGGAATTCACGCGGGCCATAGCCGATAACTTTGAGGTTTGCCGCTGCGGTTGCATCACGGCGTTTCAGAAGAACAGGACCGTCGGGTTGACCAATAAACGCATGACACGCAGTACCATCTGCAACAGCTTCAGGAGTTGCAGCAGTTTTCACAGTGCGCTCGATATTGTCCCACGTACCGTTAGTAGTGATGACGTTGACACGAATATTCTTGGAGTCCTTGAGGAAGCCCTTGATGTATTCGCCAGTCATATGATAAGGTTTACCTTCGCCACCAGTGCAGAGGTTGACCGTCATAGGTTCAGCAGCAGCCAGCGCCGGAAAGGAAACAGTTGCCGCAAGTGCTAGTGCAATAATAGAAGTCTTCATGTTTGCATCCTTTTGCAAGTTGTGTGTGTTTTATAAAGTGTAGTGTAGGCGTTGTCAAGAAGTTTTATGATGGGTTAGCTTCTAGGATCTTTTTAGCCTGTTCTGCAACCACATCAATGTGAACCGGAGTGTAGTCGATTACTTCAACGCTCATGTTGATGTATCTACCAGCCGGGGTTGGGTTTCCATGAATGTGTCCATGCACATTTACAAGGAAGTTTCCACTACCCGGGGCGCCAGTTTCGTGTTGACTTGGGTGAAGTGGAATGTGACTTAAGTGCAATTTAAGATCCTTAAATTTACGTTCAAGATAAACTTCTTTAAAGAATCCACCCTTGGTTAAAAATCTAATGTCGTCATGATTTCCAACAATAAGATTTTTACTACCATTAAGTCTGGGCCAAAAACCTTTGAAGCGTTCTTGGTTGCCCATAAAAACGTCACCCAAGTGATAAACCTTGTCACCTGGTTTGACAACACTGTTCCACTTTTCAAGAATGTGTTCGTCCATTTCTTCAACAGTGTTGAAGTTAGGCCTTACCTTTAATCCAGTTCTACTGTCAATAAAGGTAAGGATTTTTTCGTGATGAAAATGCGTATCACTAATTAACCATATATCTCTCATTTTATTCCTTTTTGAGGAGATTTCCATACATGTCGTAATAGTAAACTTTCGAGAATCCTTCACTTAGTGAAGGAGCAGTGTAGCCGGAAACCATATTCCCAATGATGTTTTCAGGAATAGTTTTTCCAGGACGGTTTGCGAGTCTGAAATGCCAGTCTTCATGCTGGCTGTCGCCTGCAGGAAGTTGGATCGCATGACATTCAACAGTGTATGTTTTTTTGAAACGATCAATCAAAGATTTACGCTTTTTAGCGCCCAAGTTTGTTTGGTCCCAAATAATGTCACGATTCTCAGACATAGCCATATCGAGAAGTTTGTTCATTTCCTTGGTAGCTTTGTCAATGTACTTAGAAAAGCCAAAGTTGTAAGTCCAGCCCATTGCTTTGGACCATTCTTCAATCAAATTGTCAGTACTGTAAACAAACACACGGTCACCATGGTCGCCCATGTCGCGAATAATGTTATGCACGAGTGTGCTTTTGCCAGTACCAGGCAATCCTACCATAATGAATGCAGTAGACATAGTATCTCCTTTATACACGCATTGTATAACAGATGCGTATTGTTGTCAATTTATTAAGTCCACAAATGCCCTCTAATTTTAATAAGACGAATGAGCATCTCAGTATCTTCTTCTTCGTATTCTTTTTCCATTTCGCGCATCTTTTCGTGCATCGATCTGGTATCGACTTTCTCATCTTCAGGATCGTCGTCAAACAAGTGGACGCCGCGGTCTCTTTTGGCGTCACAATAGGCACTCCATCCACTTACGTCCATAGGATCAGGACGATTGGGATAAACTTCAGTCCACCATTTGTAAAGTTCAATGATCTCAAGTGCAACAAGTGATTGAGAAGTGGGCTTTGCTTCCGATTTTTTATCGTCGTCAAGCCATTCTTCGTCAGTAAGGTCAGCTTCCCACTTGAGGTAGTCAAGACCAGCTTCTGCACTACGCCAAGTTCTTGTACGCCAACGGCCAACTTGCCACCACTTCATGCCCTTCTGCTTTTTTTCATCCCAGCGGAAGTTCATATATGCCTTTTCGATTTCAACAAAATCAACAAGTTCGTCGAAAAGACAATACAAAATACGACCGTCGAAGTCTCTGTATTGCCCAGGCTTGATATGCTTAGGGTGTGCAACCAGTGCATGACTTTGATCAATCCAACGATTGACGACATAATATTTTACATCATACACACGATCAAGTGGCCAGTTGATGAAGTTTTGTACTGCGTCAAGGCCTTCCTCAGCAAGCCAATACCTGACCGCGTGTGTAGTCTTGGCAGTCTTATGCCATTTTTTCCAACCAGCCCCAGTCTCTGCATACGGCTTCTCAGTACCACGGAGCCAATCGGCAAATTTACTGCAACTCCAATAGTTGGATCTCATTGTTTTAGTTTTCCTTTTACAATGTGTTCAACTTCTTCAGGAGTTACTTCAACCCCAGCAAAGCTAAACCCAAAATCACGGTGGCTAGCATCCCACCGAATGCTTATGTTCTTGCTAACTTTAAAACTTTCAAACTGCTTTGTCAACAGTCTATTATGATTAATTTGTTCAGCTAATTTGAGTAGCTGATCCTGCTCACTTTTTGTCAGGTTGCTTACGTTGATCTCGGAAATTTTGGACATCTTTTGCTGCTTTCTTCAGTGCTTCTGCGTAATTAAGTGCTTCTTGTTGGTTCATAACTGTAGTAACTTCGTACTGAACGTAACCTCGAGCCCAGATGTTCCAAGTAAGTGATATGCGGCGGATTAGACCGTTAATACTGGTTTTTACAAACCTAGAGATACTGTAAAAGAAATCATTCTTTCCACGGTATTCAGATTTAAAAGGCTCAGACCAACAATCAGTCGTCTGTTTAGTATAGATGTTTACGGTTACACCAAAATCATCTGCTTCAACTTCAACAGTGTGCATATGATCCGGCTGCCCACAGTCACAACTGATTTCATACCAGACGCTGTCACCGTAGTCACCTTTTTTCATAATGCCTTCTGCAGGAATCTGAGCCTTCATTTATTTCACTCCAAATCTATTTCAGTTAACCCGTGTTCACGATCCAAATATTTGTAATCTATATGAACAGGATCAAACGCTTTTAGTTCATTAAAAATAATACTAGTGTCCAGTGGACCGCAAGTATATACATCCAGCTGAATTAAGGCTGGGTCAGGTTCGTCCCATACATGCATAGCAACATGGCTGGTTTCAATAATAGCAGCAACAGTTAACCCACGGTTGCCTTCAACATCAAGATATTTGGCAAAAGGTCCAACAAGGACTTTCATACCTATCTTCTTGATTAAACTTCTAATCCATTCTTCGGCCCAACTCTCGGCAGTTGGTGGGTTATTTACTTTTGCTCTAACTATTAGATGCTTGTGTACTAGCATTACGGTAACCTTTCTATTGGATAGTTAATACACCCAAATGCGTTTGCATTTTTCCAGCAAGTGTATCATATAATTTATCTTTTATTGCCAGAATCTCTTCGTAACTTACCCATTCATCAGAAAGTTCACCGTCAATTACTGCCTGAACACGCTTTATGTCTATGTCAGTAATGTCCAAGTCAACATTCATTTTTTTAACAGATCTATTCTTAGACATGCGCCTTCCTTATCTATTACAATATAGAACATGTTACATTCTGTGTCAAGAACTTGTTTGGTGGCTGCTCTACGAGAGCGTCTTAAGGCAGGATGCTGTGCTAGCTGCAACATATAGTACAGTAGGATATGCATACGCTGACAGCTCTCGTAGAGATTCTCCTCACAGAGTACACAGAAGAAAAAAGCCGGGCACTAAGCCCGGCTTGTATATTATATGGTGCGGGCGGTCGGGATCGAACCGACACGCATTAAGCGGGAGATTTTAAGTCTCCTGTGTCTACCATTTCACCACGCCCGCATTATTTTGGTGCCCAGGGAGGGATTTGAACCCTCACGCAGTTAAGCGCCACCCCCTCAAGATGGTGTGTCTACCGTTTCACCACCTGGGCTAAACTAATACTATCGCCAACTAGCTTCTCACTGCCAGCGCACTGTGGTCAGACTCATCATCACTTCGCGGTGTATTTCTACACATAGTAATTTGGTACCCTAGGAGGGACTCGAACCCCCATGCATCACTGCAACGGATTTTGAATCCGCCGTGTCTACCATTCCACCACTAGGGCAATATATTTTTTAACTTAAAGTATGCATCTGCTAATGTCTAGTACAAATTTATCGGATCCAGCAGCCTTCAAATACTATGTATTTCTTTTTTACGCATCTTGAGTAAGAACTAGAATGCTTAGTTTTAAAAAACTTAAGACTCTTACCCATCTTTAAATTAAACTTGGCGACCCGTAGGGGAATCGAACCCCTACTCTCGGATAGACAATCCGGTACGCTACCACTACGTCAACGGGCCAATTTTATAGTTCTATAATTTTTTACAGTAATGCCTTTGTTGTTGGTGTCACCACCTTCATTACTAAGTTCTTCGTCGTTATATGTAACAGCGTTAATTAGGTCATCACCAGTTGGCAATTCAATACTGTAAAATTTGATTTTTGACAAGTCAATGTCAGTATCCAATTCTACTAGTGCATTATAAAATACACCCTTATCACTGCTCATACCAAATAGCACAAACTCTTCGTCAGTTTCAAACTCAGTAGACTCAGTATCTGCATTGTATGCTTCAATAAAGACTGTTAGTTTTACATCTTCAACAATGGTGTTAAGTTGCTTTGCATCCCATTCAGCATTTTCAACTTCGTATACATTAACGTGTGCATACGCAAAATCAACGCCGTTTTCATGTAACAGGCTATCCTGGTCAAACCACATGCCTTCTCTTGCATATTCTTCTGGAACAGTAAACCTATCAGGGTCGAACTCGCTTTCTTCAAGATACGAAAACAATGCATCTTCTGCATCCTCGGTTTGTGTATCAGTCAGTGCTTGCTCGCTGTTCCAGTATTCGTATTCAGATTCTGTGGATGGAGACATTACAACTTCGCCACCATAACCGTAAAGTTCAATTCTAAAGTAACGTTTGTTTTCCATTTTTATCTCTATGTTGGCGGATAGAGAAGGATTCGAACCTTCGCCAGGCTATTAACCTGGACGCCCTTTCCAGGGGCGTATAATAAGCCACTCTAACATCTATCCAAAAACTCATATACTTCTTCATATGTCTTAAACATATGTGTACCGTGTTTTGATATTACTCTTACGCAAGACCCAAAACACTGTATAAGTCCAAAACCAGGAAATCTACCGTTTCCCAATCGTCTTGCATTCCATCTATTGCGTCTAGGAACAGGTTCCCTAAACTCATGTTCAATATTTAACAGTTCAGCGCATCGGGCGTAGAACACTCTTTTTTCATCTATCGTTTTCATCATTTTTTTGGCGGACAGGGTGGGATTCGAACCCACGGTACCTTGCAGGTACGCTGGTTTTCAAGACCAGAGCCATAAGCCTCTCGGCCACCTGTCCATATACTATTTAGTTTTACTTTAAGAATACACATAACTGTAGTTGCTTATCAACACCAATTCGGCTCCTAGCGTGATTAGTTACATGTATTCATAAAGTAAAACTTTCGTTTTTTTGCATAGCTTGAGATTACAGCCTGCGTTGAGTGCCTTTCTGGAGTACCGCAAGCCTTGCGAGCTGCGTTGCCAGTTTATCCACAAGAGCTTATTACAGTCATCTTGTATCACTCATGGTCGCCTTGTTAAGGAGTGGCATTTCTCCTGTCGCACGTTGCTATTCGTCCTTCTATCCTTCGCCTGCCTTGCGAGCAGTTCAGAGTCGCTAAACCCTTACGCTATCTTTCCGAACAACTACATCAGCCTTGCGAGCATCCGTAGACCACATTCTCTTGCGAGTGTGGTATTAGACCACTTTCACAACGTACCGGGACAGTCTTTCGCTTTTGAGTCAATAATAGGACTTGAACCTATAGTCGACGGTTCCTAAAACCGTTGCATTACCGTTATGCAATATTGCGAACCTACTTCGATGTGCTGTCCCAGTTGCACCATATCTTGTTAGATACAGTATACAACACACCGACTGTCTTTCATCTTGCGGACTACTCAACCTTGCTTCACGTCTCCGGGTTATTAATTACCTTCAACGTTGGCAATGCTACTACGCCTTTCCTTGCAGGGTCAGACAGTGTAGCTACCTGTTGGTATTCTCCATTCGTTGTTTTGGCATGTCACGGGCACAGTCGCCAAACCATTTGCATCTCACCGATCGGCTCTAATGCTATCCTTACGGACCCATAACAACAACTTACTGGATACCGCCTTTCTACGGACGGACACCACTTACGCTCAGGGCGAGCAGTGTTAACCCAGGCTTGTATGAATGAACCATTGCTGGCGCCAGTTTATAGGAAACCTGGCTTTGGGTGTGTTACCACACTTATTCTAGTGACGTCATACCGCCAATCACTTCCATAAAATCCACGGTTCACAACGTTAACTTTATGTGTCTCTGTTTACATCTAACACAATGAGCAACATACTCGAGTTCTGTTACTACTGCAGGAATCGAACCTGTTCTCCTGTCTTGACGACAGGCGTGCCCCATCACTGTTCAGTCTACTAATGCAGGGTCGTGAACCCCAGGTATCTTATATACGGCATCTAGCATCGTGTTAGGTGTAAACAGAGCATTTACTCTGTTTCCAAATTTTCAAAGAGCGTGTAACTAACGTTACGTTTCTTACTTTATGTTGTTAACTTAACAGCTTTTGTTTGCTATGTCAACAACTCTTTTGAACTTATTGCGGACTGTGTTTTTGTTTGCATAAATAAAAATAAGGAACAGTCTGTGCAACGTATTATTTTGCTGCGGAGTGTGTTTTTTTCCAAATAAAATTTAAGGAACACTCTTTGCAGCGCATCTTGTATGATGTTAATATAGCAGCATTTCTAACTATGTCAACAACTTTATTGGTTTAACTTACGGCGTGTGTTTCACTGATTGAAAGGTCGGTTTTGTTAAGGAACACGTTATGCAAGTATTCTTTTATGGGTTGTAGTAAAAATCTGGATTCTGTCCTGTTTCTAAACTCATTACAAAATCCCAATCGTCACGTTCAACGGCATGCCAGTATGCCATCCATAGTTCAGGAGTAGCACAGTAGTAATCACCACTGTTTGTTAACCGGCGTATGTAATTCTTTTCTTCTGACATGTTGTCTCAGTTGTGCGTTAAACGTAGCCGCGGAATGTGAGTTTTTTCCAAATAAAAATAATAAGGAACATTCTTTGCGGCTACGTTGTTGTTATTTCAGAAGCAGTGCTTCCAGCTTATCGTAGCTGAACCCTGCGTAGCTCATGTCGTAGTCATAAGCTACATCAGCATCCTTGTCAAGCACATATTTGATGTCCAGTGCATCAAACAGCTTGCTTACAGTCCAAAACTCGCTAGTACCACGAGCAACAACTGCGCTGGCTTTGTTGTCAACACTCCAACGGTTGTCGTTAAGACGACCTTGGTAAACAACGTATTTGTTGCCTTTTACGAAACCGATAACGTTACCGCGGCTATCCAACTGGCTCTTCTCACGAACAACCACATCTTCAATCCAACGATCCTTACCGTCACGCCCAACAACAAGTTCGAAGCCAGCACCAGATTGGCCACTAAAAATGTTTACGAACAAGCCGTAATCAACACCAGTGCTGGTCATGAATTCCATGGCACCTTTGTATGCACTGGTCATGTCACCACTGAAGGTGACCGGATTAGTCTTGCTGTAGCCACTGTATGAACCCCAACCAGTACGATGACCAGCGTTGTCAATAGTGCTAAGATCAAGGTCGCGAGCGCCCCAGTCATCGTGCCAATAGACACCAGAACTGATACGGCCGTCAGTAACCGTAATAGTAGTACCATAAGGCAAGTTACCCATGCTTTGCTTGCGGCTAACCGGAAGACCGTAGTCTACAGTTGAATCAAGCAGGATAGTTTTGCCATTGAGGTGTGCTAAGTCTTCTTCAAGACTGAACAGGATCATACCACGAACACGGTCGAGACCAGTAAGATCACGTACTGCACGACCAGATTCAAGGTGAACCTTGCCATTACGCACAATGAACGCATCAGTATCGTGTCCCATCTTTTTGTACTCAATCAGGTTAAGCATCTTGAACTTGTCACGAATGCTCACTTTCTTGAGTGCAGGTGCGTCAGCTTTACCAGCGAGAGCCAGTGATACAAAACGCTTACCGATGGGTTCATGAATCGGAACGTGTTTAGTTTTGCTCAACCGAGTAATACGGTTGATTGCAGTACGATTGTACTTATTTTTTGCTGCAAGAATGATTGCTTTGTGTCGATTAAACACTTGTGCAAGAGCATTCTCGTGCTTTTCGAAGAAAGCACTTGTTACACCGGTTGACTTCTTAACAGCTTCAACAACCTGCTTACTTTTGATAAGCATAGAGTTGCCAGTAGCTTTAAGAGCAATGTAGCGAACAGCATCATCACCATTGGTGAAAACATGCTTGCTAACATCATACAACGTAACACGGAGTTCGTTGTTAGCAACCTTGTTCACATCAAAATCAATAGAAAAATCTTTGATAATGTTGTAAACCATAGCAGCATCTTTGACAGGAGCGTTCGTGTACAACAGTTCACGAACCATGTCACCGAGTTCAGTAACAGTAACCCCACGCACAAAACGCAGGCTTACGATTTTACCTTCCTCAACTTCCAGGTCAAACAACCCAGGACGGTTGAGGCCATAAACTTCAACATAGTGAAGAATTTGCTTAGTAATAAGCGAGAAAATGCTTGCCGTATCGCGCTCGACGCGCCCAAAAAGGGTGCGGATTGGCAACGGCTGGAATTGATGTGCAAGAGCATAGTGCTGGTGTGCATCAACTTTAAAGTTGGTGATTACACCAAACTTTTCAACATAAGTGGTGTCAACTTCTCCAACGCTGGTCTCATCGGAAACAACGAGTGCATTGAAAAGTTTAAGAACGTTAGTTTGTGCAGCTTCAGTATATTTCATCGGTGTTACCTCGTGTTGTTACATGCAACATACAGTATGTCATGTTGCATGTCAAATGTTTTATTGGTACAAGTATAAAAGTAATGGTGCTGCTGGAGAGACTCGAACTCCCGACCTGATGATTACTAATCAACTGCTCTACCAACTGAGCTACAGCAGCAACGAAAGACGAGTTCTTATACATCTTATAGTGTACGGCCCGTCCGCTTGTAGCTTTCACACTACAAACTCGCACACTGGTTTTCACACCAGCCTCATTTTTATCCACCCAGGTGCTAAAGCTGGGTGTAAGAATGCCATATTGGCGGCCCGTTAGCCACACACCGTTGGAATGATGCTTGTGACCCTTATCCTGGGTATTTTTCAACTTACAATAAGACTTATAGTTTTAAACAATCTGGCGCCACGGGCCAAGGGCGCACCCACTGTCATTTGCGCTGGCAGTAACACATGCCTTCTTTTAACCTGTTCGCCCTATGTCGTTATTTGACTACAACAGGTACCAGCAGATGACCGAACCGTATATAGGTGACGTGACCCATACAGTGGATTTGGTCGTAAATGGAGCGGGAGATGGGATTCGAACCCACGACATTTTCCTTGGCAAGGAAACGCTCTACCCCTGAGCTACACCCGCATTATTCTGACATACTGACTAGGTCATGTGTCAGAAGCAACAAAATCAATTTGTTGTCTGGATAAAAAGTTATTTCGTATCCTGACCTTGTTTTTATAAATGGCATGTGACGAACTTTTTTGGCTTTTATAAAGTCTATAACTTTGTGTAGCCTATCTGGAGAGACCTCAATTTTCATAAAGGTCTTCCCAATCGTAGTCGTCGTCTTCGTCTAACCATTCATCGTCAGTTGATCGATCATACAGCTTGTAATAGTCTTCATTTGGCATAAGAACTCTAACGTCTGGTATTGACATTTGTAATAGCAGTAAATGCTTCTTACTGGGAATATCCGTTATATACCAGGTGGTTCCACAACCACCACCAGCTAACTTAACTAAACCATGCGCCATATTAGCTATAGCCGCTTTTAACTTTGAGCCATATTCTGTAATGACTCTGACTGACTCTGACTTTGCTATTCGCAGCCTGACGTCCTCAGTAAGTTCAGTAATGTTAGCGCAATTATCATCATCAATTGTAACTAGACAATTTTTGACTTTAATTGCTCCCTTAGTGTGTGCGTTATCTGGCGTCTCTTTTGTACTCCACGGAACATTACAATCAACATGGCTTACATAAAAGGTTTCCCCTCGCATTTTTAGCACCCACATGGGAATAGTTGGGTCTTCTAGGTGTTTCTTATTAAAATGAAAAACCGCGTCTTTACAAGCATACTCAATCTACGACATTTCTTTCTCCTATTTAAGTCGTTTAGTAATTTGGTGCGCTCTACAGGTATCGAGCCTGCCTACTAAGGGTTAGAATCCTCTGACAATCCGTCTTGTCCAAGAGCGCAAAAATGGCGCCGGAGGTAGGAGTCGAACCCACTACGCGCGGTTTTGGAGACCGCCGCTCTACCATTGAGCTACACCGACGTTTAAAATGTATACAACTACCGGCCAGTTGCAAGTGAGCATTAAGCTGGACTTGCTGACAATTACCCCCTGCCCTCCTGCATAGCTATGCTACAGTACATTGAGCGGCGTTGTACAAATGGAGTTGGCAAGGGTTCCGACCCCTACTTAAGTTATAACCCACGCCTGCCCGGCGTCCTAGTTATAACTGACAATCCGTGTCAATCCAACATAATTGGTCTGTCTGAGAGGACTCGAACCTCCGACCTCTGGTACCCAAAACCAGCGCACTACCAGGCTGTGCTACAGACAGTCTATTAAACTTTATAGTGTTAACCTACACAACTTACGCTGCGCTGTCAACAGTTATTCTGGAGCGGGCAACGAGAATCAAACTCGCTCCGTCCAGGGTTTGGAAAACCCGGTGCATGTCATATGCTTGCCCGCATTATTGGTCAGGGTGGCGGAACTCGAATCCACGGCCTCCGCATTCCGAGTGCGGCACTCTCCCACCTGAGCTACACCCTGATAAATTTATGTTAGAGCGGAAGGATTCTTACCTTCATCAACCACTAGCACTTAGTGGATACTTTATACGCATAAGCTACGCTCTTAAAATGGCTGGGGATGGAGGACTCGAACCTCCGTATGGCGGTACCAAAAACCGCTGCCTTACCAACTTGGCTAATCCCCAAAAATAAATGGACTACTGACGATCTTAATGGGTATCGACTGATTGTAGGGTCCCAGTTTTCAACCAGCCATATAAGCTGGATTCCTACATCTCTTCGCTTGCGCTACTTTACCATCTCTGGTGCGTGAGGCGGGCGTTCTCACCTAATCTGTCTCAAGGTTTCAGGATTTCCATTTGCTACTACAAACCTTTTTTCACTTAATTCATTTTGGTGCGGGTAGAGGGGCTTGAACCCCCACGCCGTGCGGCGCTCCGCTAGTATTTGGTAGGGATAGAGGGACTCGAACCCCCATGCCTTGCGGCGCTTGGACCTAAACCAAGTGTGTCTACCAATTCCACCATATCCCCATAACCTTTATTCCTTAGCAGCTACACCCATTGGGGTATCTGTTAAGTATCTCAACACAAGATTAGAAACTCCAACTACTAATAACAGTAATGGTGTGTATTCTGGTGCTATCATATTTATTAAATCAGTATATTCAGCAAGACCAACAATTATTGTTGCAATGTTGAATAATATTGTTCTGTAACCTTTTAAAAAGTTTTTCATTTTCAATGCCTCCGTTGTGCATTGTATTTATGGAGTCGCGTCGGGGAATTTAACCGCCGTCCCCTGCCCTTGCATAGGCAGTGCATTAACGTTTTGCTAACGCGACATAATAGTTTAATAACAGCAGGGGTCGCAAATTCCCTGTTGGGCCCACTTTAAAGCAAACTTAATTACCCAAGCCCGTGCAATATACTGTTATGTTTTCAGCTTCAGATTATCACTTTAACTTAGCCTGATCTTCTAGCGCCAGGTACTGAATTTGTTGGTGCCCCCGACTGGACTCGAACCAGTGACCACCAGATTATGAGTCAGGTGCTCTAACCAACTGAGCTACAAGGGCGTTAATGGTGCTGGTAGAGGGAATCGAACCCCCAATCTACTCATTACAAGTGAGTTGCCTTACCATTGGGCCATACCAGCTTAGAAACTTTTTCCTTCATAGTAACGTTTCATTCTGTAATGACGCCCGTTACCTTTGTTTTTTCCTTTATACGTTTCAGTTTGACTATGTCAATTTGGACAAATTAAGCAAACATTTTCTTCGCTGTTATTTGTTGAGTCTCCGTCTTTGTGTTCTAACTCAAACGTTATAGGTTTATTATTCCATTCTGTTATTCCGCATATCCAACAACTGTTATTAACTTCAGACAAGTAACGTTTTAGTGTCCTGTCTGCTATTTTTCCAGTTATTCTCCATTCGGAGATCCTATTTTTAAATTCATAATCGCGTTGACACAAATTAGAACAATAAGTGTTAGTACTACTGTAACTAAATTTCTTTTGTTTTCCGCAATTTAAACAATTGAATACTTTCATTGGTATACCTCTATTGTATTTATAAAGGGTATACCAATTTAGTCTACCAACTGAGCTACTACAGCGTTATATTTGGAGCGGGTAGTGGGGTTCGAACCCACCTCATTAGCTTGGAAGGCTAAGGCACAACCCCTATACCATACCCGCATTTAAATTATTTAGCCTGGGCCCGTTACCACAACATCAACGGCATTATGTGCAAATTTCGGCGCCTGCACTTAAATTAGGGTACGTTACTAGAGTTACTAGGCCGATGGCTACCATGTTGCGTACTTGAACCGTCATCGTTTTAACATCAACCGCTAAGTCGATGTTCCGTTCACCTGCTAACACCCAGGCTATCTTGGTGCGGAATGAGAGGGTCGAACTCCCGACATCCTCGGTGTAAACGAGGCGCTACTACCACTGAGCTAATTCCGCAAAATTCTGTTAACGCACTCTCACGTTAGTCACCTGATGCCTTCAGGTCAGAGTGAGTATACTCGCCCGAGTCCTATGGACCCATTTGTGCTTTAGCGGTCTGACTACGCATATTTGGTGGAGCCTATCGGGATCGAACCGATGACCTGAAGCTTGCAAAGCTACCGCTCTCCCAACTGAGCTAAGACCCCATATAGTAAGTGTTATACGCTGGCACATACAACACTCGTATCCGTGTTTGGATACTTTGATTTTGGCGGAGCATACAGGATTCGAACCTGTGGTACCGGTTAAGGTACGACGGTTTAGCAAACCGCTGGTTTAAACCACTCACCCAATACTCCGTATTCTAAAGCAAGGACCACCGTTACTACGCAATGAGGCTGCCGTGTTTATGTCCTTGCCAATGTTCAAAGAGGTAGCAATGAACAGTAATTTGGTTGCGTTGGGTAGGATTCGAACCTACGACCTCCTGGTTATGAGCCAGGCGAGCTGACCGCTGCTCCACCCCGCAATAATAAGTGCCGAGACCCTAAACTCAGGCATTTGAAGGGTTTTAATGTATGTTATATCAGTTTTATTAACATACAATCAGTATATTTGGCTCCCAGTGCAGGGCTCGAACCTGCGACCCGCTGATTAACAGTCAGCTGCTCTACCAACTGAGCTAACTGGAAACGATATATGTTTGGCTCTACCTACCACTGGAAC
>JACCDQ010274434.1_pt1 | contig 15433 bp, 13 predicted proteins | sample 7446031 | NCBI WGS metagenome assembly JACCDQ01 (sample SAMN15323442, study PRJNA562643) | freshwater metagenome | isolation source: river surface water | place: USA:Blue River Watershed | collected 2017-08-17
AATTCACGACTCAAACAAAAACCATGCGTAAGTGTTCAAAACCCTCAACAGCCAAGTGTAACATCAGCTTATACACCCTGTTTTTAATGGCGGAACCGAAGTATGTCAGTTGTGAAAGACTCTCAGAAATTTTGGAGGATGTGAGTCACGACAGTATAAATCGGTTTTTGCGACGGGAAAGGTACACCCCGAAAGACTTGTTTGAGGAGGTCCAAGGGGAAGTTAATTTGATAGGAGGGGTTCTAAGCATAGATGACAGTGTAGAAGATAAACCCTATAGAGACCCCAAAAAAAGTGAATTGGTTGGCTATTTCTGGTCAGGAAAACATAAGCGAAGCGTCAAGGGAATCAATTTAATCACACTGTACTACACTGACCCAGAGCAAAAATCATATCCTATCAATTTTCGTATTTACGACAAGCGGGAGGGAAAAACAAAGAACGATTACTTTAGAGAAATGGTGAAGGAAGTGATGGAATGGGGAGTAACCCCCTTATACATAACAGGGGATAGCTGGTATTCAAGTCAAGAAAATCTGAAGTTCCTCAGAAACGAGAAAGTGGGTTTTCTGTTTGGTATTGCCAGTAATCGCCAAGTGTCAATAGAGAAAGGGAAAACTTTACCTGTAAAGGATTTGGAGATTCTAGAGGAAGGTTTGGTCGTGTATCTAAAATCTTTTGGTTGGGTGAAAGTATTTTGTCAGCAGTTCAAAAACGAGCCGCGATATTACGTTATCTATCATCAGGATTTAGATATGCTTAATCAAACAACACGGGATGAATTCAAGAGCCTTCATGATAGTCATTGGCAAATTGAAGAATTTCATCGAGTCATCAAACAAGTCTGTAATATCGAACGCTTTTTCGTGCGTGATGAGTGGGCAATTCGTAATCATTTCTTTTGCGCTCTCCGTGCTTTCTGTCATCTTCAGACTGCCTGCCTTAATCAATTGATTAACAACTGTTATGAATTTGCTCGGAAGCTATTTATACCTGTTATTCGACAATTTATTATGGAGAATATTACAGAAACTATGTTCGCATAAACTTACTATGCCTATTTGAGACCATCTGTCAATGCGTAACTCCTATATTATTGGAATATGTCATGGGACTGGTCCAGTCTGATTATCAATAATCGCTGGAAGCCTTGACTGGCAAGGTTTTGGCTTGTTTTACTGCCAAGGCACTAAAAAGCTTACAGTGTAAGCCTTTCAAGCCTTTTCTCAGTTAGACAATACCAGTGCCCTCCCACATTCTCCCCGCCCAAAAAGAAATTGAAACCGCCGCACGAGAACTCCTTAATGCCATCCAATACGGCAAAGATGACACCGCCAATATTAACCAAGCCGCCAACCAACTCAGTCAACTTGTCCTCCCTCCCGCCGCTAAACTAAATCAAAAACGCTTGATTATCGTTCCCGATAGCGTACTGAGTTACGTCCCCTTCTCCGTCCTCACCATCAACAACCAACCCCTGATTAGCCAACATGAACTGGTTAACCTGCCCTCCAGTTCCAGTATTGCCCTCATTCGCCAAGACACCCAAAACCGCAAACCTGCCCCCAAAACCTTGGCCATCCTCGCCGATCCCATTTTCAGTGCAGACGATCAACGCCTCAAAGCCCCTAAAAAACAACCCATTTCCCCAACCAACCCCGACTTAAACCAATTAGCCCTCAATCGTGCCACAAAAACGCTTAAAAAAAGCCGTGCAGTAGGAAACAATAACCAATTTACGCGACTCCCTGGCACTCGCCAAGAAGCCCAAGCCATCCTCGCTCTACTCCCCAAAACCGAAACCACCGCCGCCTTCGATGACCAAGCCAGCCTTAATTTGGCCATCAATCCCCAACTCAGCCAGTATCGCATCATCCATCTAGCGACTCACGGCGTTTTTAATGGAGAAGACCCCGCCTATTCGGGCATCATTCTTTCCTTAGTAGATGCGAAAGGGACACCGATCAATGGCTTCCTACGCCTTAACGAAATCTTTAACCTTAATCTACCTGCGGAACTCGTGGTACTGAGTGCTTGCGAAACAGGCTTAGGCAAAGAAATCAAAGGAGAGGGGCTAGTGGGACTCACCAGGGGATTTATGTATGCAGGTACACCAAGAGTATTCGTTAGCCTCTGGCAAGTAGATGACCAAGCAACGGCGGAAATGATGACCCGATTTTATAAGTTAATTTTAGAAAAAAAACTTCCCCCCGTCCAAGCCCTACGGGAAGCGCAATTGCAAATGCAAAACGAAACTGAGTGGAAATCGCCCTATTACTGGTCAGCCTTTATTCTTCAGGGTGAATGGCGTTAGATTTGTATCTAGCAGCTTAACTATACTGATATACTTATGAAATTTGACTCCTTTCTCCCATGCTCTGCTTTTAGATTGTCCTATGCCTATAAAGCTAAACCCTTTTCACTTTCTGTTGCTATTAGCGATCGCCTTACCGAGTAGCCTTATTCCGTCCTTATCTCTTGCTCAAACCCCACCAGTCAGTCCCAATCTCGACCCTAACCGTATTGCGGCAGAGAAAGCAGAAGCAGAAGCCAGAAAATTACTGCAAGAAGACGCGCCCCTTGCGACCCAGGTGATTCCCAAATGGATTGAAGCGTTAAAGTACTGGCAATTAACGGGCGATCGCCTTGAGGTAGCAAAAAGACTCGATGTCATCGCTAAACTCTACTGGTTGCGAGGAGAATATGCAAAAGCATTAGAGTATGCCCAGCAAGCGGCATCGGCTTGTGAAGCCTTGAATGATCGAATATGTAAGGGACTCGCCGTTAGTTCCTTGTCTTTAATTTATAAGGAGATAGGGCAATATCAGAAGGCGATCAATTATTCTAAACAACTTCCGTCCCTGTTTCCTGAGAATCCCGGATTGACACCGAGTACCTTAATAGGCATTGGACAGAGTTATGGTGAATTAGGACAAAACCAGAAAGGACTTGACTACCATAACCAAGCTCTATCTTTCTGGCGAGCTAAAGGTGATGTTGTTAAACAAGCTGAAATACTTGATTTTATTACCGGGTTTTATCTTAATTATTTGGGAGAAATCCAAAAAGCCATAGAGTCTCTAAAGCAAGCTAACGCCCTCGATCCTGAATATAATAGAAAGATTGCTGACCTAAATTACGATTTATTTTCAACATTTAGCTGTTCTGATCAAATTGCAACATTGCAAAAACCACCTTCCCCAGAACCATCGGCTAATGTATCGAATTCACCTGAATCTGCTTCTGAACCTGCTACTAGCAATATCGAAAGCTTCCAACAATCTGTCCAAAAATATCGCAAGCAAGAAAATATCAGGACAGAAGCTCAATTGTTAAGTATGTTAGCAGGCTTGGAGTATGCCAGACTCGGACAATATCCCCAAGCTCTTGATACTTATCAACAAGAATTAAAACTCCACCAATTCATGGGAGCTAAACCAGAAGAAGCAATAGTCTTAAGAGACATTGCCTCTATTCTCAGTTATCAAGGGAAAAAGCAAGAGGCAATTAATACCTTAAATCAATCTTTAGAGATTCAACGACAGCTTAATATCCTCCCTAGCGAAGCCAATACCTTATTAACTCTCGGCCGCATCTACCTCTCCCTGGGAGCCTATGATTCTAGTCTCGACACCTATCAGAAAGCCTTGTCTATTTTTCGGGATACAGGTATGAGATTTGATGAAATTACCGCCCTACAAGACATGGGATCTGTTTACCGAAAGTTAAAAAATTATCCCGAAGCCCTAAAACTCTATCAGCAAGCTTTTTTGATCGCTGAAACGACTGGCAATTGCCTAGATGCCGCTCAATCTAAATACCTTATCAGTCAAGCTTATCTAGATACAGGAAATGATCAGCAGGTGATCACCAGTAGTAATGAAACATTAGCGATCGCAGAAAAACTGGTGGAGGAAACTAAAAAGTTCGCTACCCAAGCCAAAATTAACAATGTTCTTGCTAAAGCCAAAATGAAGCAAGAAAATTATCCTGAAGCCCTCGAATATGCCCAAAAAGCGCGGAACCTAGCTCAAAAGTCTCAGTATCAAACATTAGAAGCTGCTATGTTCACGAGTCTTGCTGAAGTCTATATTGCTCTCAAACAACCCCAAAAAGCGATCCAAACCTATCGAGATCAACTTGCTCTCTACCAAGCCCTTAGTTGGCAACCAGAGAAATCGCAAACCCTCTACGATCTCGCTAAATTAGAACGAAAAGAGGGCGATCTAAAAGCCGCCTTAAGCTCCATCAGTGAAGCCATAGATATTGTTGAAAATATTCGTCAAGAGATTGTCAATCCCGAACTGAAAACTAGCTTTTTTGCTACCAAACAAGATTACTATGCCTTAAAAATTGATATTTTGATGGATTTACACCAACAAGATCCTACCCAAGGCTATAATGCCCAAGCTTTTGATACCAGTGAACGCAGTCGTGCTAGAACCCTGCTGGAACTGCTCAACGAATCTAATGCCGATATTCGCCAAGGTGTTGATCCCAAGCTGTTAGATCAAGAAAATGCTCTTAAAGATAAAACTACCGCCCTTGAAAAACAATGGAGCGAGCTTATTAATCAAAATCCGACCGACCAACAAAAAGCCTTTTTTCAACAAGAACGCAAGAATTTACTTGCCCAATATCAGACAATTCAAGACACAATCCGCACCAAATCTCCCAAATACGCCGCCCTTAAATATCCTCAACCCTTGACCTTGGAACAAGTTCAACAGCAAATTCTAGATAAAGATACCGTTTTATTGCAGTATTCCCTGGGTGAAAAAGCGAGTTATCTTTGGGTCGTTACCCAAGAAGGAATGACCAGTTATAAACTCCCCCCGCAAACAGAAATTGAAAAAACGGCTCAAAATTTACTCAAAAACCTTAAACAAGAACATGGTAACTTAAAGATTATTGAGCGAGGAAAATCTCGACTCAGCCAAATGATTTTAGGCCCCGCTAAAGAAAAATTGAACAAAAAACGGCTTTTAATTGTAGCGGATGGTGTCCTACAGTATATTCCCTTTGCAACCCTTTCTCTCTCAGAAAATCAACAACCTTTAATTACAAACTACGAAATTGTTAACTTGCCTTCCAGTTCGAGTTTAGCAATTATTCGCCGTGAAATTGGAGCTAGAAAACCTGCCCCCAAATCCTTTGCCGTATTGGCTAATCCTGTTTTTAGCAAGGAAGACGAACGAGTGAAGAATAACAAAACTGTGCTTAATCAAGCATCATCTGATGTTAATTTACTCGCGCTTAATCGTTCCGTTCGCAGTTCAGACAACATCAAATTAGACCCTCTGCCTGGCACTCTTCAAGAAGCAGAAGCCATCCTCAAACTGATTCCGACAAAAGGTCAAGAAATTTCCTTTTTTGACTTTGATGCCAATTTGCAAACAGCAACCAACCCTCAATTAAGTCAATATCGTATCATCCATTTTGCCACTCATGGTATTTTCAATACTGAGTTTCCAGAATTATCAGGAATAGTCCTGTCACTCGTTGATAAAAATGGCAATGCGGTCAATGGCTTTTTGCGTCTTAACGAAATTTTTAATCTTAATCTGACTGCCGATTTAGTTGTATTAAGTGCTTGTGAAACTGGCCTAGGCAAACAAATTAAAGGTGAAGGTTTAGTCGGTTTAACTAGGGGATTTATGTATGCAGGCTCTCCCCGTTTATTAGTCAGCTTATGGAAAGTGGATGATCAGGCAACTGCCGCGATGATGACTCAATTTTATCAGTTAATTTTAGAGAAAAAAATTACTCCCGCCCAAGCCCTAAGGGAAGCACAGTTGCAAATGCAAAAATCGTCCCAGTGGTCATCTCCCTATTATTGGGCTGGATTTACCCTTCAAGGGGAATGGCGTTAAAGTAAATAGGTAAAAGTCAGTGAAAGCTTTGCTGTAAAACGATTACGTTCTCCTAATGCCGCAGTGGTTGCTGAAATTATTGCGGATATTAGACCTCTTGCAAATTAGAATTCATGCTATGGCTGACTTTTCCCGCTATCTTTTTATTTGAGCGATCACCTAATTTTCTCCTATCTCAAAGCCTTATTCTCTCGTCGGCTATTGTCATTAAATCCAGCTTATTGGAAACAGCGAAAAGTTTGAAACCCTTATTTGGCCGTCATTTTCAGACTTAACGGGAAAAGTCAGTTCGGGCTTTTAGTATAATAGTACATTGAAAATTACCCAAAAATCCCCCTTTAAAATGTGCTTTACATCCCTGAAAGGCTTGCTGTGTCTAAAACTGAGAATTGCTGAACGGTTTATCTCCCTTCCTCAAAGAAGCGGGTTAGTTTTATTATAAAGGCTAGGACTTTTTGAGCTTTGGTAAACTTGGAGCACAATGGCTGATCTACTGACCCCCGCTATTAGCGATCGCATCTGTAAACACATGAACGAAGACCACGCTGAGGCGATCGCCCTTTATGCCCAAGTGTTTGGTCAACGTCCTAACACGGAAACGGCTCAGATGTTAGCAATTGATCACCAGGGAATGGATTTAACCATTCAATATCAGGAACAAAGCGAAAAAATTCGTATTACCTTTGACCATACCTTACAAGATTCGGAAGATGCTCATCAAACCTTGATTGCGATGGTACGTCAAGCCCGCAACCGATGACTATCGCCCTTGCTGAACATTGTTCCCTGATTCATCCCTTGGCAGTAACTACTTCCCAGAGTCTTCCTCGCTTAATTGTGATTTGCGGCCCAACGGCGACCGGCAAATCCGGATTAGCTTTAAAACTGACGGAACGATGGCCCACCGCTATTCTCAGTGCTGATTCTCGCCTCGTCTATCGAGGTTTAGATATTGGTACAGCTAAACCGAACGCCGCCGATCAGGCTAAAATTCCCCACTATTTGATGGATATTTGTGAGCCGACCGAGACCCTGACCCTGGCAGATTACCAAGCCCAAACTCAACAATTGATCCAAACCTTACCGTCACCGTTATTCCTGGTTGGGGGAACCGGTTTGTATATTAAATCCATTACCAAAGGGTTAAAAATTCCCAGGGTCTCACCCCAGAAATTATTACGAGAACAATGTCAACATTTAGGCCAGTTTTTTTGCTACCAATTATTAACCCAAGTTGATCCCCTAGCCGCTCAAAAAATCCATGCTCAAGATGCCGTCAGAACCATCCGTGCCCTAGAAGTCTTCTATGTGACCGGTCAGCCAATTTCTCAACAACAGGGGGAAAATCCCCCTCCCTATCCGATATTACAGATCGGTTTGACCTGTGAACCGGCACAACTCCAACAACGGATCGCCCACCGCACCCAACAAATGCTGGAAATGGGGTTCATCTCGGAAGTTCAACGGCTTTTGCAACAATACGGGCAGGACTTACCCCTCCTCAATACCCTGGGTTATGCCGAAATCCGGGATTATTTATCTGGACATTTGACCCTTGACCAGGCGATCGCCGCCATCATTCTCCACACCCGCCAATTTGCCAAACGTCAACGGACTTGGTTTCGCGCTGTCCCAGAAATTCAATGGTTCAATGCTGACGCGCCCGACCTCGTTGAACAGGTGGAAAAGGCGATCGCTGAGTTCCTGTCCTAGCTTTATCTCCATCGAGACTAACCACCGCCGGAAAATTCTTGCCTACCAGGTCAAAATCGTTATGACTATGATATAGTGTTAACAAATCGTAATGATTACCTTTTCGACACAAACAATCCTTATTTTCAGGAGTATCACGACATGACCGATTGTTTACGGGTAGGGCAATCTGCCCCCGACTTCACAGCTACGGCGGTAGTAGATCAAGAATTCAAAACCGTTAAGCTCTCCGACTATCGCGGTAAATACGTAGTCCTGTTCTTCTATCCTTTAGATTTCACCTTTGTTTGTCCGACGGAAATCATTGCCTTCAGCGATCGCTACAGCGAATTTAGTCAATTAAATACCGAAATCCTCGGCGTTTCCGTAGATAGCGAATTTTCTCACCTCGCTTGGATTCAAACTGATCGAAAAGAAGGCGGTTTAGGAGACATTGCCTATCCCTTAGTCGCTGATCTGAAAAAAGAAATTAGTACGGCCTATAATGTGCTAGATCCCGATGCTGGGGTTGCCCTCCGGGGTCTCTTCATCATTGACAAAGAAGGGGTCATCCAACACGCCACCATTAATAACCTTTCCTTTGGCCGTAGTGTAGATGAAACCCTACGCACCCTCAAAGCCCTGCAATACGTTCAATCCCACCCCGATGAAGTGTGTCCCGCCGGTTGGCAAGAAGGAGATAAAACCATGAATCCCGACCCGGTTAAATCTAAAGTTTACTTTGCGTCGGTTTAATCGCTGATCTGGATTACATCTCGGTTTTAAACCCCATCCATATTGGTAAATGTCGTTTTTTGAGATATGTTCGAGCGACAAGTCCCCAACGGGTTAGGAGAAACAGAAGAGTCGTATGTACTAGCTTTATGCGGTGCTACGGCTCTTTCTCTTTTTTTCGCTAAACTGGGAAAATCTCTAACAAATTACTTTTCTCGCGTCAATTGTTTCTGAGAAAGGTTAACATAAATTAACATAAGGTTGAGAGGTTGGCCCCGCCCTGCCCCCACCCATCGCACCATGGTTCAGTCTTAGGAGACGCATCGCGTGAACAAAAATAACAAAAAATGGCGTAATGCCGGTCTTTATGCCCTTTTATTAATCGTCGTTTTAGCCTTAGCTTCGGCCTTTTTTGATGGTCAGCCCCAGAAACGGGAGGTTTTAAGTTATAGCGATTTCATCAATAAAGTTGAGAATAATCAAATTGATCGGGTTAATCTGACGGCGGATCGGACTCAAGCGCAGGTTCCCAATCCCAATGGGGGACAACCCTTTGTGGTCAATCTACCCAGTGACCCCGATTTAGTCAATATTTTAATTAAGCATGGGGTAGATATTGCGGTTCAGCCCCAGAGTGATGATGGTTTCTGGTTCCGGGTGGCCAGCAGTCTCTTCTTACCGATTTTGTTGTTAGTCGGGTTATTTTTCCTGTTACGTCGCGCCCAGAGTGGCCCCGGTTCCCAGGCGATGAATTTTGGTAAGTCTAAGGCGCGTGTGCAAATGGAACCCCAAACCCAAGTCACTTTTGGGGATGTGGCCGGCATTGAACAGGCGAAATTAGAGTTAACCGAAGTGGTGGACTTTCTGAAAAATGCGGATCGGTTTACGGCGATCGGGGCCAAAATTCCCAAAGGCGTATTACTGGTGGGCCCTCCAGGGACAGGAAAAACGCTCTTAGCCAAAGCCGTTGCGGGCGAAGCCGGTGTTCCCTTCTTTTCCATCTCCGGTTCAGAATTTGTGGAAATGTTCGTGGGGGTTGGGGCTTCCAGGGTTCGTGACCTGTTTGAACAGGCCAAAGCCAGTGCGCCTTGTATTGTCTTCATTGATGAAATTGACGCGGTGGGTCGTCAACGGGGAGCCGGTCTAGGCGGTGGTAACGATGAGCGGGAACAAACTCTCAACCAACTCCTGACGGAAATGGATGGTTTTGAAGGGAATACCGGCATCATTATCATTGCGGCTACCAACCGTCCCGATGTTTTAGATGCGGCCTTAATGCGTCCCGGTCGTTTTGATCGTCAGGTCGTCGTCGATCGCCCGGATTATGCGGGTCGTAAGGAAATTCTCAATGTCCATGCACGGGGTAAAACCCTTTCCAAGGATGTGGATCTCGATAAAATTGCCCGTCGGACTCCTGGTTTTACGGGGGCGGACCTGTCCAACCTGTTAAACGAAGCCGCAATCCTGGCCGCTCGTCGCAACTTGACCGAAATTTCCATGGATGAAGTCAACGATGCCATTGACCGGGTATTAGCAGGGCCAGAGAAGAAAAATCGGGTAATGAGCGAAAAACGCAAAACCCTGGTGGCTTACCATGAAGCGGGTCATGCCTTAGTGGGGGCCTTAATGCCGGATTATGATCCAGTACAAAAAATCAGTATTATTCCCCGTGGTCGGGCCGGCGGCTTAACCTGGTTTACCCCCAGTGAAGACCGCATGGAATCGGGACTTTATTCCCGGTCCTATCTGCAAAACCAAATGGCCGTCGCTTTGGGAGGACGGGTCGCGGAAGAGATTATCTTTGGCGAAGAGGAAGTTACTACCGGGGCTTCCAATGACCTCCAACAGGTGGCACGGGTCGCGCGACAAATGGTGACTCGCTTTGGCATGAGTGACAAACTAGGCCCAGTGGCTTTGGGACGACAAGGCGGCGGGGTGTTCCTGGGTCGGGATATTGCCTCAGACCGGGATTTTTCTAATACGACGGCGGCGGCCATTGATGACGAAGTAAGTCAACTGGTGGATCAAGCCTATCAGCGAGCTAAAGAAGTACTGGTTAGCAACCGTTCAATTCTTGATAAATTAGCGCAAATGCTAGTGGAAAAAGAAACGGTGGATGCGGAAGAGCTACAGGACATTCTGAATCATAATGAAGTCAAAATGGCGGCGTTGGTTTAATTTTGAGTCGTCTTAATGGGTCATTAAGGAGGGGGTTATCCCCCTTTTTTTGTGGGCATGATTGAGAAAAAATTCGCTATCATGTCAGGGATATGCCAAATGTTTTGAGGTGATGGTGGGTGTTTTTATTGTTCTGTTAGCGGCCTTTTTTTTCTGTTTTCAAAATGTGATTGTGCGGATTCTTTTTGCCAAACAGCATTTTTTGGGTCTCTGGGATATTGGTGGGTGGGTTTCCCCTAGCTTAAGTCATTCCTTTTTGTTGTTGGTGTTGAGGATGGTTTGGGTGGTTCCCCTCATGGCCATGATTGCCGATCGCATTTATCCACCGACCTGGCGGGAAGTTCATCAACTTTGGCAACCACAACGACGTTGGTTGTTAGGGACATCCCTGGGGTGTGGGGGGTTAATGTTTTTATATTTAGTATTACTGTATTTTTCCATTAGTTTAATTCCCACCAGTATCGCGCTCACGCTCTTTTTTACCTATCCTCTCTTTACCACGTTATTGGCCTGGCGATTTTTGAATGATCCCCCCAATTCCTTGCGCTGGGGCATTATGGTCTTGACCCTGCTCGGAACCCTGCTGATTATTCCCTACCATCACCCCCTTCAGGATTCCTTAGCTTGGCTGGGTATTCTCCTGGGGATTGTTTCGGGCATTGCCCACGCGGGTTATATTATCCTCGTCCAACAAAGTGTGGCTAAGTTACATCCAGTTCCCCTCACTTGGATGAATTTTACAACGACTCTGGTGTTAGCTGGCGTTTGTTTACTGGTATGGCAACCCCCAAGTAATCATCTGCCTTGGTTGGCGATCGCCCTAGGCTCTTTACTATCGGCATTATTTACCTTTATCGGCCACGTCCTCACCAACTGGGGAATTTTACTGATTGGAGCCAGTCGCACCTCAATCCTGAGTTCCACCAATCCAGCCCTAACGGCGGTCTTAGCCGGTTTCACCATTAACGAAACCCTGAACGGCTGGCAAGTCCTCGGTATTGCGATTGTGACCTTGGGGATTGTGTTACTGAACTTTGAAACAAAAACGGCGATCGCCTCATCCAAATCTTCCTCCTCCTCTTAATCTCGCTCGGCGGGAGATTACCCTTGCACAAAGGCATAGAACGCCGCCCGGGCCGCCGTTTGTTCCGCCACTTTCTTAGAATGACCCGTGCCTTCTCCCAATAATTGCTCCCCAACCCAGACCGTCGCCTTAAACCGTTCATTCCCGATACGCTGGGGGGTGACTTCCTCAACTCGGTAGGCGGGCAGACATTTATAAACGCCTTGGCTCCATTCCTGGAGCGCGTCTTTATAGTTCTGACGGGCAGGATCTTGACGGATTTCGTCGGCTTTTTGACGTAAATGCTCATCGAGCCAAGGTCTCACCCAGACCATGGTTTGGGAACTCAGATACAAAGCACCTAATAGGGCTTCAAAAATATCCGCTAAACGGTTAACCCGTCCCGTTTGATTAGTCAATACCTGGGGGGTAGCCCAAAGATATTTTTCCAGTTGATAAAAGTCAGCCCAGTCGGCCAAGACGCGATCGCTGACCATAATAGACCGCAAAGCCGCAAATTCTCCCACCGGGGCATCGGGGTACGTTTCTAATAACACCTCGGCCGCCGCCAACCGGATCACCGCATCTCCCACAAACTCCAGTTGTTGATAGTTTTTCTGGGGGGAAACACTCGGATGGGTGAAGGCTAAATCCAATAATCCCCAATCCACGTCGGCGGTTTTGGGCAGACCCAGGGTTTGTAATAAATACCGGAGAGACTTTTGGCGTTGGGGAGGTAAATTGGGGGTCATGGCATGGGTCGGGTTAACTTGCACGGGTCACTCAAGCGTATTCTAAACCTCGTCTCTTTTCCAAACTAGCGTTTTTGCCTCTCGGCCCCAACTTTGGGAGAGAAACCCTAAAAATTTGGGAGAAACAGAATTTCACCTGACCCAGCGATTTGACTCAAAGACTTTCTCAAATAATGATCCCCGCTTTTTGGAAAGTGTGTTAGGCTGAAGCCAATAAGGGATCAATCTCCCGACCCAAGACAAATGCTACGGTATGCAGGAGCCGTTAGTCAGATGGACTACGTGGAAAGATTATTGGACAAACTCCGAGAGTTAGCTCAAAAATTGATTGAGGGTTTGCTAGGCCCCCAAGCTGAACCGGAACCCGAATTGATTCCGATTCCTGTCCGAGACCGCCGTCGCTAATTCCGACCCTCTTCGATCCTTCGAGTGATTAATGTGTCTTTGTCTGCTCCTCCGTTGAGCCTGCTGGTTTTACATGGCCCTAATCTCAATTTGTTAGGTCAACGGGAACCCCATATCTATGGCTCTGTTACACTAACCGAAATTAATCAGCGATTAACGGCCCTCGCCCAGGCTCAAAATATTGCCCTCAAAACGCGACAGTCTAACCATGAGGGGGTTTTGGTGGATGAAATTCAAGGGGCTTGGGGAGTTCACCAAGGTATTTTAATCAATCCGGGAGCCTATACCCATACCAGTGTGGCAATTCGGGATGCGTTGAGTGCGGTCAAAATTCCCACCGTAGAAGTGCATTTAAGTAATATTTATCAACGGGAAGAGTTTCGTCACCATTCCTATATTGCGCCGGTGGCGATCGGTCAAATTAGTGGTTTTGGGGTAGAAAGTTATTATCTGGGTTGGCAAGCCCTGGTGAATTATTTGTTAAACCATTAGATTGCTATACGGTTGTCTCTCGCTGAGGTCTTTGTATGGATATTGCGGCTATGCTGAATGAAATTACCACCTTAAGTATTGAAGATAGAATCCAGCTTGTACAGGCAATTTGGGATATTAGGGTTGTTGGGGAATAAGGTATAATAACAAGTAGTAAACGGTGCTCCCTTATCTCCACAATGTTAGCGATAGAACGTATTGTACGAGAGGGAACGTCTGTTAAGAGCAATGACAGGACTGAATCTCAACGCGTTTGAGTCCTAGCTTAACTCAACGGAAAATATCGCATTGCCTAGAAGTAATAATTGGAACTGGGCTGTTGGGGATCGGGCGCAAACGCTAACCATAGGGGAAATTGCAGAAGGGCTAAATCTACCTGTTCCTGGGTATCGTCAATCAAGACCAGGGGTAATAATTTATCCTCCACTAACCGTTCGGCCCGCTGAATTAAAGCCTCTGGGGATTCAAATAACACTACGCCGCGATCGGGGCCAAAATCACTGCGAGAAATGCCTAAACAATCCTGTAAACCCCTGCGCCATTCTCCTAACCGTTCAGGACTATTGGCTAAAATTAAGGCCCGACAACGATTTCCATAGAGATTAACCGCGATAGAAATAATTGCCCCGGCCACCAAAATATTTTGTAAACGACTGCCCAGGGTACGCACCACTCCCCGGCCTCCCTGGGTAAAAAACCAATTCTGGACTCGTTCAACATGGACTGGCTCAAATGTCCGGCGTAACTGCCAGGGTGGGCCATAGTAATCGGGACGAGCGCGGTATTGCTCTAGGATGCGTTGAATTTGACGACGCTGTTCAATAAATTGCTGTTCTGCAAGGTTAGGAATTTCGGTTGTGCTAGGAGTTGCCTGGGGCACAGCCGCCGGGGTTTCCGTCGTATTCCAGGCATCACCCGATGTTAATTCCAGTTGTTCGGCCGCCGCCACTAAATCCTGTAAACTTCCCACTAAATAATCTTTAAAACCCTGGACACGAATGGCCAATTCCTGGGAGGCTCCAGCGAAGGTTGTCCGCATTTCCTGTTGAATTTTGGCCTGTCGTCGTTCCAGACGTTCAATCTCTGTGATTAAAGCTTGTTTGCGCTGTTCTAAATGCTGTAGATTTTCCTGAACAACACGCTCCATTTCCGTTTGGACTAGGGCTAATTGTTGGCTTAAAAGGGCCGCTTTTTCGGTTTGCAGAGCCACAATGTCGCTGATTAATTGTTGCTTTTGGGCCGCTAAATCCAAAGGGGCAGAGGGGTTTTCTGACTTGGCGATCGCAGATTCTGCCACGAAATCAGACGCTAAATCAGCCCCTAAGTCCAACTCAACCAGGGGTTCTGGGGTCGTTAGAGATTCGGTCAGTTCGCTAGGGGAAGGAACCAGGGGAATTTCTGAAACATTTTCTGGCTCCAGGGACAAGGAGGAATTGCCTGGTTGGTCAGATTCTCCGGTTTCTCCTGTCAAGAGACGATCTAATTCTCTGCCCGCTAAGGTTTCCTGCGCCGGGTCTGCACCACGAGAAGGTAAATTCCCTAACTCCGGTAAAACAGGTAACGTTGCTTCTGTGACCATTGGGGTGTCCTCAGAATCCGTTGTCATTGGCGTAGAATTATCTGCTTGGGAATGAGAATCAGCAATCATGCAATATTAGGATTGATAGGGACAACGCGCCTCTAGGCAATTTTTCAGGCTTTGGGGATCAAAGAGAATCGGTAAAAAATGAATGCTCTTGATTTCTTTAAAATAAAACAAAATGGGAACCGGCTCCCAAAAAATCCGCCAGTTTTGCCATTCTGCATAGGGAAAACAGCGAATTAATTGTCCTGATCGCCGCACTTCCAAGGCGGTTTCCGTAAATTGTAAACGGATGGTCACGGTCTGCAACATCAAAAATAGACCAAATAGGGCGATCGTTAGACTAACCCAGGCGTTTAACCAGAGTAAGGGCAAAGCCACCAGGATTAAGACCAACGGAATCCGATAACTAGGGGCCAATTCTACGGTTAGCTGGGTAGGAACAGGAGTAACAGAGGTCATAAAATCTACGGTTTAAAGAGCATTTAAGAATTTAAAATTGCTATTATTTTAGGCTTTTGACATACTCCCCTCGCTAAAGCGAGAGGATTCTTGTTACTGGTTCAGCGACATCACTTACTGTATCTAGTTTCCTATCAACAGCAGAGGTGATTATCTCCCCAGTCGTTCCCTCTTTCGAGGCAGTTCCCTTTTGCCCAAA
>JACCDQ010368797.1_pt1 | contig 15428 bp, 19 predicted proteins | sample 7446031 | NCBI WGS metagenome assembly JACCDQ01 (sample SAMN15323442, study PRJNA562643) | freshwater metagenome | isolation source: river surface water | place: USA:Blue River Watershed | collected 2017-08-17
GAGGGTTTATGCCGGTCAAGATGCAATCAGCCCACTGGATCAAAGATCCTGAGTTCTCAAAAGCCGTTGAGCGTTTTTTAATCCGAGAGAGTAGCGGTATTGAAAACTACATTGATGAACTGGCAGAACACTCTCCGCTCAAAGCAAGTAGCGTGACTCTCTCATGATTGATCAATCAAAAGATAAAAAGGTCAATATTTGCTAAAGTATGACCATGCTCAATCAATTTTCAATCCAAGGATTTCCTAAGTACCTGGTACTGATGGCATTGGTATTGTTGAGTGCTTGTGCCTCTTTGACTCCACAGCAAATCACTCAAAGAATTGACACCATGAGTGACTTTCAACTTTGTTTGGGAGCTCAAACAGGTTTGGACAGCAGAGCGTTTGATTTAGATGTTGCGATTGTTGCTGCTGCTAAAGAGCGTATCGCACAACGCAAACTCGATTGCTCTAGCAAGCATGATGAAATCGTGCGCTTCTTGGTGACATCGCTCAAGCAAGAGCAAAAATACCGAGAGCTTTATTTCCCTAGAGCAGGTTTTTGGCGTTTTTAAACTGCTGGCTCTTTGAGCTGCGCTGATAAAAATCATTCGGCTTGGATTGCACCCAAGCAATGAACTTTTGCATTTCAGCTTTTTCTCTGATGGCTTCGGCCGTGTTCAATTCTCTGGCTAATTGTGTTTCTGTGAATAAAGCATGAATTTGCCTGTGGCAAATTCGATGCAAATACTCTGTAGCTTTGCCACCCTTTGATTTTGGAACAAAGTGATGGGCATCTTTTTGGCTATTAGGAATGGGGCGGTCGCAAATAGGGCAGATCAGCTCTGCTACCGAAACTTCTTTCGGGAAGGTATTAGCAAGTAGTTTTTGACGAATTTTGCCCAACATGATGCTGTCTATCTTAATGTTGGAATAACAAATTTGCTGAATTCGGCTAAATTCATATATACTGTATAAATATACAGTATTGCTATGACTCAACCGACCAATCAACTTCTTCATCAAACCAGCTTGAGCCAGGTTCCTCAAGGCTTATCTGGTGATTTATCGGTGAATGAGACGCCGCTCATCATGCACCCCTTATCGGCAGGATTTCCAAGTCCTGCGGCTGATTATGCGGCTGATGGATTGGATCTGAATAGCTATCTGATACAGAATAAGCCAGCCACTTTCATGTTTACTGTGAGAGGTGAATCAATGATTGTGGCTGGCATCCATCATGGCGATAAGGTGGTCGTTGATCGAGCCTTAAAGCCCAAACACAAAGACATTGTGGTGGCAGTGGTCAATGGTGAATACACCATCAAGCGCTTGTACAAATACAAAGGACTCATTGAGTTGCGCCCAGAAAATCCTGACTACCCCAACATCACCTTCAGCGAAGGCCATGAGCTACAAATATGGGGTGTGGTCATTGGAGTGGTCAGACGGTATTCAAGTAGTTCATCGCGAGACTGATCATGAGCTCTCTCAATCAAAACTCCAACCATGCACCACTGTTTGCTTTGGTGGATGTGAATAATTTCTATGTGTCTTGCGAAAGAGTCTTTGCCCCACAGCTAGAAAAAACACCGATGGTGGTGCTGTCTAACAATGATGGTTGTGCTGTGGCGCGCAGTGCTGAAGTCAAAGCCTTGGGCGTCAAAATGGGCACTCCTTGGTTTCAGATGAAAGACTTGGCCAAGCAGCACGGTATCTTGGCTTGTTCATCCAACTACACCCTGTATCACGACATGAGTCAGCGTGTCGTTGAAATACTGCGACAGTTCACCCCCAAACTAGAAGCCTACAGCGTTGACGAAAGCTTCCTGCAAATCGAATCAGTTTTAAATGCATATGAGTCTCCCACTCATTTAGGTTCTGAGATCAAGCAGCGCATCAAACAGTGGACTGGTTTGCCTGTTTGCGTGGGCATTGCACCCAGTAAAACCTTGGCCAAGTTTGCTAATCACTTGGCGAAAAAGAATCCCTCATTCAATGGGGTTTGTGATTTAAGCAATATGCCCAAGCAAGAGCTTTATCAATGGATGAGTGAAGTATCTGCTGCTGAAGTCTGGGGTGTGGGTCGAAAAATCGCTAAACGTTTAGAAGCTATGGGTATCCACACAGTACTTGATCTGGTGCAGGTTTCTCCGCAAATGATGCGTTTGCAATTTGGTGTGGTGATTGAAAGACTTTGTTACGAGTTGCGTGGCATATCTTGTTTGGCCCTGGAGGAAGTGGCCCCACCTAAGCAACAAATCATTGCTTCTAGAAGTTTTGGCAAATTAGTACTCAGTTTGGAAGAGTTGGCTGAATCAGTGGCCACGCACACAGGTAGGGCCGCTGAAAAATTACGAGAGCAGGCATCATTGACCAGTTCAATCAGCGTGTTCATTCAAACCAATATTTTTATGAGAAATGAACCTCAGTACAGTCAGAGTATTCAAATACCTTTGGCGCATCCGACCGATGACACCTTGGTGTTGACAGAGATGGCCATCAAAGGACTGAAAGAAATTTATAAAAAAGGCTTTAGATACAAAAAAGCTGGTGTGATGTTGGGTTTGATGACTGATAAACCAGTGGTGCAACAGTCTTTGTTTGAAGATGCCAAAACGCGTGGACAGTCAGTACGCCTCATGAAAACACTGGATTCAATCAATACACGTTATGGCACTCATACCTTGCGAGTGGCAGCCACGGGCACAGACCAAGCTTGGAAAATGAAGTCAGAGAATGTTTCACCGAAGTACACCAGTGATTGGGATCAATTACCCTTTGTCAATTAAGGGGATATAGGCCCTCAGCTAAATGTCACAACTTCTGCTAAATTGAATTTTTCAAAATTTAAACCAAACATCATGAAATTCTCTTTAGGCCACATTGCTACTTTATGCAAATACACAGGCATTAGTTTTATTGCCGGAGCAGTGACTCATGGCGCATTCAGCGAACAGCGATCAATGATCACTGCCGCAATTGGTGTGGCCATTTATTTGATTGCTGGTATTTTAGAGAAAATATCAAATCCAAATACAAGTAATACATGGACTAATTTATTGGCTATTGGCGTGGTTGCATCTGTGGGCTTAGGCTTTTTTACGGGCGGTCTTCAGCACTTTCCAGATTCCCCAGATAGAAGCTTATGGGTTGTCCCAGTTGGATTTTTAATGAGTTTGCTGGCGGTTTATTGGATGGAGGGAAGACCCCACGCCAAGATTAAAGGAGTTCTCATTTATGGCGGCATCAGTGTCATCATCGTCACGATCGCATCAATTTATGCAGCCAATTATTTCAAAGCCCATCCGTCTGCTGGTGGACATGCTCATGGCGCAACTGAAATGTCTTCAGAAAAAGATAAAAGTAAAGGGCACGATCATTCAACCCATAAGCATTGATGCAAAATCAGTACTTGTATCAATCGCTTTGGTTGATAGCTCAAAGAGCTTGAACAATCAATTCAGGCTTGACCACCCGAATTCTTTCATCAACGTAATAGCCGCCATACTCGGTGTAGCGCAAATAAACGGTCGAACATGCTGGGCATTGATGAACCGTGCAACGATTGTATGGATGAAAGCTCACGGCGATCGGGGCATTCTCTGACCAAATGGTGGTGCCATCAGGGTGATATTCATCCCAAATTTCATCTGTATCAGGCTGTTTAAGAGTGCCGACTGTTTTTAAGCCATCACGGTCAAAGGTGCTGAGGATTGTTTCCCAACAAGAAAAATCATGTGAGGCGCAATGTGAGCATTGCTGTTCATTTTGCTGCGTAGCTAGAGTGAATAACTCTTGATCATTTAAAACTGGAATCATTGATCTTCGTTTCTTAAGGAGTGCAGCGCATAAATGGCTGGTATTGCATAAATGAAGCAATAGGCAGCAGGACCCCAGGTCCATGCATTGATTTCAAGCAACCAAGCCGTCACCATAGGAGCTGTGCCAGCAAATATCGCCACGGCAAGACTGTAGCCAATGGCAAACACTGAACAACGTTGTTCAGGTTTGACCAAGCGACTGATCAAAATACCTTGGGCACCAAACAGCAACATCACTGGTGCCACGATCAGTGCTTGACCGATGGCTAAACCTATAACACCACCTAACTGAGAAGCGAGTATGGCTGGAATACACAAAATGGCTCCAGCCCATGTGGCATACCAGGTGATCTTGACTCTGCCAATCTTATCGGCCAGCCAGCCACCTAAAACCACCAGTGGAATACCTACAAACTGAATCGCAGTTGCCACCGTGTTGGCAGATTGCATTGAGCCACCATGTTTGGCAGCGTAATCAACAAAATAGACAAACTGAACATAAAACAGCACATTAGAAAAAGAAATCAATGCTGCAATCTGTACCAATGTCCGCCAGCCAAGTGCAACTTCCTTTAAGCGCATGGCAATGAGAGCAAACAATTCTTTTGAGCTGATCTTATGTTCGATGGCAGTCTCAAGAGTTTCAGGCATATGAGCTCTTAATTTCCAGCCAGCAATTGCAACCAAAGCACCCAGTAAGAAAGGTAAGCGCCAAGCCCAATCATTCACCGCGCTTTCGCCAAATACAAATGCGGTGAGAGCAGCGGTTAGAGAGCCTAAGAAAAATCCAAGCAATGCTCCTGCGTGTGCAATGCCAGACATCAAACCTTCTTTGCCCTGCGGAGATGCTTCGGCCGCATACACCATGCTGCCTGTGTATTCACCGCCAATTGAAAAACCTTGGGTCATGCGTAAAAACAGAAGCGCATACGCTGCAATGGCACCCACTTGAGCATAGCTTGGTAGTAATGCAACCATGAAGCTGGCGATGCCCATGATCATGATGCTCCAGATCATCATTTTTCTTCTACCGAGCAAATCACCCACTGGACCCAAAATCAAACTTCCAATCGGTCTTGCTAAATAGCCAATCGCAAAAATACCAAATGAGGCCACTGTTTGAAGGGTGGGGTCACTAGCAGGAAAGAAAACCTTACCAAGGGCTGTTGCAAAATATCCATAAATGGCAAAGTCAAACCATTCCAACATATTGCCGGTGGCACCGGCAACCGCAGCAGAATAACGTTTAGGAATAATGGCCATGATTACCCATCAATGTGAATGATGTGTTTATTCTATTTGATGAATGATGAATTTGGGAAAAACTAAGACTGACTTTGGCCAGTCATCTCTTCAATCAATTCTTTGACCAAATCAAGACGAATTCGGCCATTATCAATACTCAATAGATGATGTTTTTGTGCTGGCGTCAGTGGCAGGATTTCACACCAACGATTAGCTACCCATCCACATTGCTCTAAATCATAAGGTTGACTGAAAGGCATCTGGTCTTCTCGCACACCTTTTTTCTGCAAGGATGCAATGATGGCCCCAAGGTTATCAGCCAGTTTGACATGTTCAGCTTGAATTGGGTAGTTGCCATCTTCAGATAAAAACTCAACTTCGCCCATCCACAAACCATTTTTCTCACGCTGACTTTGATGAACTTTAAAGCGTCTGGTGCCGCGACACTTGATGAAAAATAAGGAAGGTTGTGGTGCATCAAAATAAGTGATGTCTACCAAAGTGCCCGTTGGAAAAAACACAGTAGGTTTATCGGCGGGGTCTGCTACCTCTTTGCCCTCATCCAAAGTGACAATGCCAAAATTAGTCGAGTTAGCAACGCAATCCTTGACCATGTCCAAGTAGCGAACTTCAAAAATCTTCAAATCGAGCGCGCCAGCAGGATAGAGCGTCTGGCTAAGGGGGAATAGAGGAATGGTGCTTAGTTTGGTTAACATGAATCCATTGTATTCAAGACTGAAATAAATTGCTGATAACCATCCTGTTTTAACATCACGGTCATGACTCCTGAATCCTTAGAAAAATTAGTCAGCATGAAAATGCCCTTTGGTAAGCATGCAGGGCAGTTGCTATGTGATTTACCTGCTAATTATTTGTCATGGTTTGCTCGTGAAGGATTCCCGAAGGGTGAAATAGGCGAGCTACTGCACTTGATGCACGAAATTGATCACAACAACTTGCGACACCTGCTCACGCAATTAAAAAAGTAATTTTCCCTGGTAAGAATTCTCTTTCAGCGAATCAGCAGTTTCTTACTGAGTATTTCCTCAGAATTCAGATCAACCAGATTCATCATGTTCTCTTTGAGGAGAAAACGTGATGGAGATGATCATTAGAAACATCGTTAGAAAAGCGCCGCGCAAAAGAAGTAAAAAAACCTCGACCCGAAGAACTTCTGGTCTTTTGTCAAAAACAATTAAGTTGGTAAAAAATACAAGCTACGGCTTGGGTAAATTGGCCACCTTGGTTTTCATCGGCAGACTATAAGGTTGTGTCATGAGTCAGGCCATGTGCGAGTTATTGGTTGATAAATTGATTAATTCAGATGAGTTGGGTGAAATCACTGAAACCATTCAGATGGGTGTTGAGTCAGGTCAAGGCATTTGGCAATTGTTGATGGATAACCCAATTGTCTTTGGTATGTTGATGGGAGGTGGCATTGCCACCTACATCAGAAAATGGTTTTTCAAGCGTTATAGGAATGTGGAGAGATGATTGATCAATGTTGATTTCTCAGCGCTCCAAATAGACTTCTCCAGGCATATAACCCACAGTTGGTCGCATACAGACATGAATGTCATAGCCGAATTGAGCAATAGCATGAAGTAATCTGAAGGTATTGATCTTTTTAAGATCCCCTTTGTATAAAGCCAAAGTATCTTTGATGGGGAATTGAATCTTCTCTGCCAGAACCTTTGGATTGGTTAACTTATCAAAGGTGATTTTTCTGTAAAGATCTTCGAACAATAAAGCTTTGAAGTCATCTTCCTTTTTAATCAGTTCAATCAGACGTATATCAACAATCTTCACATTCTCTTTGGGTAGGTCATTCGGTTTGATGCCCGGATCTTTAACGTTTTGTTTACCATCATGATGACAGGTGAGAGTAAAAATATGGGACTGTGATGACTCGGATGTGTTTTGATCTTGTAGGTAGATAGACATGTCAGCTCTCAAGTAAATGAGTGGAAGAGCTTGCCTTAAATTTTTAAGTTTTAAAATCAGCCAAGGTTGATTTACTTGTAAGAAATTTCTTACAAATGATTGGACTCAACGCAACAGTTTTTGTCTCACATGATCAAGTAGGCCATCGCAAGCGTCCTCAACCAAATCAAGCACTTCCTCAAAGCCTTCACTACCTTTGTAGTAAGGGTCTGGAACGACGCTCGCCTGATTGACTTTACAAAACTCTGTCAGCCGTCGAATCTTGTGTTTTTTATTGGGAGGGCAGCGCTGCTCTGTCAGCGCATAGTTTTCCCAATCCATCACTAACAATAAATCATAGTGATCAAAATCTTTTTCCTCTAGTTGTCGAGCTGCTAGATCTGATAAATCATAGCCACGCTTGAGTGCATGTGTTTGAGAGCGAGCATCTGGTGCTTCACCGACGTGATAGGCATGCGTTCCAGCAGAGTCAACCTTTACTTGATGAGATAAACCAGATTCTTCAATGTATTGACGAAACACCCCATGAGCTGTTGGGCTTCTACAGATATTGCCCATGCAAACAAACAGAATGTTCATGGTGCTCATTTAAAACAAATCCTTTTGCGATTCTTTGCGCAATAAAAAATGATTTTGTTGCTGGATACTCATTTCTCTACGACCCGCTTGCACGATGATCGCATCTCCAGCCTTGATATTGCCGCCTTTATGAACTTTCAGATACCAGCCTGAGCGCGTTGATTGAATCATGGCTTTTGATGCACCCTTATAGCCCATGCGGGCATTGAATTTAAAGCAGGGCTCTCTCAGTTTGACGACCTCAAGTTCAACGTCGCCAATCAGCCAGTTATCGCCCACCCAAACAGCATCTTCTGAGAAGCCTTCAACACTGAGATTTTCTCCAACAAAGCCAAAACCAATTGGATTGGTTCTTTTAGCTTCTCTGCTGAGTAATTCATTCCAAAAGGTGTAGTGTTCACTTGGATAAGCGTAGATAGCTTTTTCAAGTCCACCGTGCACGCTGAAGTCAGCCTGCTCGTCTCCATCCAGGCCAACAGTTCTGACTTTGATGCTGATAGGTTTATCTAAAGAACTGACGATCTCTTTTTTGATACCAGAATTCACCACCCGATGATCAGGATGGTCAACGCCGAATAAAGGTGCAATCTTGCCCGTGGAAATTGAAATGATGCGCATGCCATAATTAAATCACTGAATTGATAATTAGGTCATTTATGCCTCGTTTTGCCGCCAATCTCTCGTTGCTCTATGCGCACCTGCCTTTTTTAGAAAGGATCAAGGCTGCAAAGGATGATGGATTTGAGGCCATTGAATGCCAATTCCCATACCAAGAGAATTCAGGTGCAGCCTTGAATGAAATCACACAGCTGATGACTCAACTGGGATTACCCATGGTGCTGCATAACTTGCGTGGGGGTGATTGGTCCAAAGGTGATCGCGGTTTGGCTTGCGATCCATCTAGGGTGGAAGAATTTAGGAAGGGCATTCCTGATGCCATCATGCATGCCCAACATTTGGGTGTGAAGCAATTAAATTGTTTGGCAGGTATCTTGCCTGAAGGCATTAGCCGCAATCAAGCTCAAAAAACATTTGTCGAAAATTTAACTTATGCGGCAGAAGAGCTGAAAAAATCTGACATAAAACTCTTGATTGAACCCATCAATACATCTGATATGCCAGGCTTTTTCTTATCGACTAGTCAGCATGCTTTAGAAACCATCATGGCGGTTCAATCGAACAATCTTTATCTTCAATACGATGCCTACCATGCTCATCGCATGGGCGAGGACATATTAGAAATAGAGGAGCTGATGCCTTTCATTGAGCACATTCAGATTGCTGATCATCCAGGTCGTCATGAGCCTGGCACAGGAGAAATCAATTACTCTGACTTTTTCATGCTGCTTGATGATCTTGGCTATGAGGGCTGGGTTGGTTGTGAATACAAGGAATTACATCAAGCCAATTTCTTAAAAGCTTGATTGAGCTGCTTTTACCCAAGACGCGTGACTTAAAACGCAAGAAGGCTATTCAGAGGATAATGAAAGATTGGAACCTTACTTAGCCATTCTTATCTTTTTGACATGTTATTAGACCCACCACAAACATCGCTGGCCTCTGTGCCAAAAACTATTCAAGACAATGGCTATGTCGTTTTATCCCCTGAGCAATTTTTTGAGCTCTCAAAACACAATTTGTCTGAATGGCAAGGTTTATCAAGCACTTGGAAAAATTTACCAGCCGATGCCTACTTGAAAGACGGTGGTCGTTACCGTCAAAGAAGGCATGCCAGTTTTGTGATTAAAAATCATTCAGTGACTTTGGCTCCACATCGTGCACATTGGCAACCAGTTTCTTATAACGCCTTACATGGAGGCATTGATCGTTGGTTTGAGCCATGCGAAGAAGACTTTGCAAATTCAGCACCATTAAAAGATTTTTTATTGAACTTGGCCAATCAGTTTGATCAAACACAAAATAATCTTGATGAATCCAAACCTTGGTTTGTGGAGGTTCATCAATTCAGAATAGATACTACCGATGGTATTGGTCGACCAACCCCTGAAGGTGCTCATCGTGATGGCGTTGAATATGTGGCTGTATTGATGCTCGAGCGTCACGGTATCAAAGGTGGAGAAACCAGGGTGTTTGAATCGAATGGACCGCAAGGTCAACGATTTACTCTACAAAAGCCTTTTAGCTTATTGTTGCTTGATGATGCTCGTGTGGTTCATGAAACCACGCCGATTCAACCAGTTGATCCCAAAGCCTCTCAGCAAGGGTGGCGCGATACCTTGGTGGTTACATTCAGACGTGGTGGTTTTCAGGATAGCCCCAGCGCTTAGGCTTTAAAACTTAAGAACTGAACTATCTCTTGCGGAGAATCATTGCTTCAAGGGTAGGGATGTTTGATCAGTTGATGTGAGATGTACTGGCCAGATGGATTGACTTTGACTAACACCATGCTGCCAGAACTCAATGATTGTCCTGCGAAGGCCTGAATGTTCACCTGGTGAGTCACCATGATCACAGGTTTGCGTGGAGAAGTTTTAAGCAACGCAGCAATCTTGATTTGCGTTAAGCGAGTTTGCTCTTGGCGATTGCCACGATTTTCAAAAAATGAACCTAGGCTTGGCTCAACCATCACCGCGCCTTTATTCAAAAGAGTTGCAGTGTCTTTGCAGCGACACCAAGGACTACTGAATACCTGTGCGCTCTCAAGGCCTTGAGTTTTCAACCATTGACCAATCATCTTGGCTTGAGTCTTGCCGGCTTCTCCTAAATTTCTTTGAGTGCTGCAATCATTCAAGTTGTAACCATCGGGATCGCTGTAGCCTGGTGCGTCAGCATGACGCATCATCAAAACATAGGGGCCAGTTTCTAGATCCTCTTTCAAGCCAGCATGACTGAATTGACTGGCTGCTAAGAAAAAGCAAGCGAGTAAACAATGACTGAGTCGAATTTGCCATTTTTGCGAAATACTTTTCATAGAAATCACTTTCTTTTTATTTCTTTGGCTTCTTTTTCAAGGCGCTTTTTATTTTCAGCAGCGATACTCAGATCGGGTTTTAAAACTGATGTATGAACAATTCTGCTCGGGTTCATGGACAAGGGCAAGTACTCTTGTTTTGCCCAAGCGTTAGCATAGCTGGAGTAATGACGATGATTGACCCAACCTGATTGACCGGTTTGATAAATGAACTGAGATTGATCTAAGTTTGATAAGTCATAGATCACGCGCATGCTTGCTCCTTTATTCACTGTAAAGGGATTGCTGGCATTGCCTAAATCCATGAAGCCTAAATTCACAGTGAAAGCATCGCCAGGTGTCGGGCGTTTGATTTCGAACTTATTTTTCAACAAAGACACTTTGCTGAATGGGCGATGCTCTGAAACAGCCACGTGAACTTCGCTCCATTTCCAAGATTGAGGTGAGCCACTCATGCGCTTGCTCAAATCTTCTAGAGCCAAAGTGAACGCCTCATTCATGAGGTTTTCACAAGTTTCAATTTCTTGAGTACTTGGCTTGTCACACCAAAATGCTGTTTGAGCATTGCCTGCCTGATGCATCTTCATGATGTGATGAACGCCTGAGCGGAAATCTCGTTTACCGTATTCAACAGCAAAACTTTTACCGAGTTTATCGGCAAACATCAAGCGCGTTAAGTGATGGGCCCATGCGTTGTAAATCGTTGCGCCTGCACTATCAAGGCTCATCTTGCCATCAAAATTAGCAATGATGGTTTTTGCTTCATTGGCATATTTATGACTTGAATTAGCAGCTTGTAACAATGGAATTAAATCCACTGCTGATAATGAAAGAGCATCGGCTTGCATCGATTTCATGCTGGCTACATCGTGTTGATCGGTGGCATTGATCATTTGTTCAATGCGCTGTTGACGATAGGGCATGTGCCAATCTGTTGTCAGTGGATGTGGGTCATTGGCAGTGTGTACACGATGATTGGCAGTGGCAATGAATGAGCTTGATGGATTCGTTTCTTTAGGCAATTCATCTTTGCCAAAATAAGGACCCCAATCGTATTGCGAATCCCAGCCTAAAGCTGGTACTGTTCCGAACAAGCCTTTACCTTTACTTCTTTTTGGAGCTACGCCTGCAGCGCGGTAAGCAATCTGACCATCTTTATCAGCCATCACCACGTTTTGCATGGGGGCGTGATAACTTTTGAGCGCACTTTTGAATTCTTCTAAGTTTTGCGCTTCATTCATTTGTAAACCTGCTTTCAAGGTTTGATTAGCAACTTCTAGCGCAGTCCATCGTAGAGAAATTGCGAATTTGTCTGTGTTGATCAAATCTTGGGCGCGTTGGTATGCATCAGAAATAACAGGGCCATGCCTGGTTTCTCTGGTCAAGAACTTGAAGGGTTCTTTGCCTTTGATGCCAATCGATTCCTCCCGCAGAATAAAGTTTTCATAACCCTGCGGAGTTTTGTATCGACCAGGATTGCTTGGGTCTATCGCTTCTATGTACAAATCTTGCACATCAGGATCGGTGTTGGTAAAACTCCAAGCTACTTGCGTGTTATGACCTAAAACCACACCTGGGATACCTGGCAAAGTTGCGCCGATGACATTCAACTTCGGAGCTTGAATGTGAGCAAAGTACCAAATGGCCGGAGTGGTTAAGCTCAAATGTGGATCGTTGGCCAACAGAGGTTTGCCGCTAACCGTTTTGTTACCGCCAACCACCCAATTGTTTGAGCCTATACCTTCTGCACCACCTGGAAGAAAGTTCAAAAATTCTTTTTGTTTTTGAGCCTGTTCAAAATCAGTGTTGTCTGCAGAAGACTTTGCACTTGGACTTTTCTTTTCTTTGAACAAGCCCAGTTCACGATACATCTTGGCAAAATCCACTGAGCTTACTGGAGCCTCTCCCGGGTAGGGCGGTAATACTTGCCAAATGTGTTCGGTGTTCAAGGTTGCTGACATCTCAAGGCGCAAAAACTCCTTGTGCCAATTGCCGCCCAAGTCCAAAGCCATCATCAAAGACCAGGCCACCGAATCAGCAGGCCCCCAGTTGCCGGGTTTGACGCCCAAAATCATGAACTCAGCTGGAAGTGCCCAACCTAAACGAGCAAAACCCTCATTGACGCCATCAACGTAAGATTGAACATGACGCTTGTATTCGATGGGGTAATTTTCATACTGCTTTTCGGCAGCACGACGTATTCCCAAAGTGCGAATGAATCTATCAATCGCAACAGTATCTTGACCAAGAATTTCAGAGAGTTTTCCAGACGCTAAGCGACGGTTGAATTCCATCTGCCAAGGTCTTTCTGTTGCATGAAGAAAGCCCAGGGTATGCCAGGCGTCTTCTTGATTTGCAGCCAAAACATGAGGGAGGGCATGCTCGTCAAATTTGATGGTGACCTGGGCGCTGATACCGGGGGTGATTAGCTCTGCATCTAATTGATCTTTGGTCGATAGAAAGTACACCACCACGGCGCTAAGAGCAGAAATCAGCAAAAGTACTAAAACTAATAATAGTCGTCGCCAAATAACGCCTCGGCGGGGTCTTTGATTTGAAGCTCCAAGATACATATTAGGTAAAACCCCTAGCAAAAATAACGTTTATATAGGTGCGTATTTTTTCACAGAGTGCTAAATTAATCTCATCTTGCGAAATAAATTCTCAAGGTTGGTAGATCTGTTCATAAAAGAGGAGACTTAAATGTCAGAAAATAAAGTTCAATCACGTCGTAAATTTATTGCTACGTCAACAGCAGCGGCTGCTGGCGCTGGTACGCTTGGCTTCCCAATGATCGCTAAGGCACAAACAGTTAACTTGCGCTTCCAATCAACATGGCCAACAAAAGATATTTTCCATGAGTACGCACAAGATTTCTGCGACAAGATCAATAGAATGTCTTCAGGTCGTTTGAAGATTGATCTTTTGCCTGCTGGCTCAGTTGTTCCTGCTTTCGGTCTTCTAGATGCAGTTAGCAAAGGTACATTGGACGGTGGTCACGGTGTGGTGGCTTACTGGTACGGTAAGAGCCCAGCCTTAGCCTTGTGGGGATCAGGTCCAGCTTTCGGTATGGACCCTAACATGGTGCTTGCATGGCATGAATACGGCGGTGGTAAAGCGATGTTGGAAAGCATCTACAAATCATTGAATATTGACGTTGTGTCATACCTCTACGGTCCTATGCCAACACAGCCACTCGGTTGGTTCAAGAAGCCTGTAACTAAGGTTGCTGACATGAAGGGTCTTAAGTACCGTACAGTTGGTCTTTCAATTGATATTTTCAAAGACATGGAAGTTTCAGTGAATGCGTTGCCAGGTGCTGAAATTGTTCCTGCGATGGACCGTGGTCTTTTGGACGCAGCTGAATTCAACAACGCATCTTCTGACCGTCTATTGGGCTTCCCAGACGTTTCTAAAGTGTGTATGTTGCAGTCATTCCACCAGTGTTCAGAGCAGTTTGAGATTCTTTTCAACAAGAAGAAATTGGACGCTATGCCTGCAGAATTGCGTGCCATGATCAACGTAGCAGTTCAAGCTTCTTCAGCTGAAATGAGCTGGAAAGCTATCGATCGTTACTCAAAAGACTACATTGAAATGCAACAGAAGCAAGGCGTTAAGTTCTACAAGACGCCTGACCCAATCTTGCGTGCTCAATTGGCTGCTTGGGACAAGATCATTGCTGCTAAATCAGCAGAAAATGCTGATTTCAAGCGTGTTCTTGAGTCTATGCGTACGTTTGCTCAGCGTGCTTGCCGCTGGCAGAACGATACCAACGTGGATTACAAGATGGCTTACAACCATTACTTCGGACCTAAGAAGGCTCCAGCTAAGTCTTAATCCGCTGTTATTGATGTAAACTAAACACCCACCTAGGGATACTAGGTGGGTGTTTGTAGTTTTGTAACTATAAAAATAATACGAGAGACTTATGCAAAAAATCCTTTTAGCGGTGGACAAGATTTCCACCAGAGCTGGTCAGTTCTCAGCTATTTCAGTGGTTCTTTTGACCGCTCTGATTTGTTGGGAAGTTTTTAATCGCTATGCTTTCAATAATCCCCACGACTGGGTGTTTGATATCACCTATATGCTCTACGGCATTATGTTCATGATGGCAGGTGCGTATACCTTGTCTAAAAATGGACACGTGAGGGGTGATGTGCTTTACGGGTTTTTCAAACCAAGAACACAGGCATTGTTTGATTTAATTCTGTACTTTATATTTTTCATACCAGGCATCATTGCCTTGGTTTACGCCGGCATTTACTTTGCGGCAGAGTCTGTTGCAATCAATGAGCACACGACTCAAACTGCTAATGGCCCACCCATTTGGCCATTCAAAATGATCATTCCAATTGCGGGTGGTTTATTGCTCTTGCAGGGCTTCGTTGAAATTATTCGCTGCGTCATTTGTCTTCAAACAGGAGAGTGGCCTAAGCGTGAACATGACGTTGAGGAAGTCGACGTTGATAAGTTAAAAGCCATGGTCAGCCATGAAGATGAAAAGAAGGGTGCTTAACCATGCGTAAGGAACTTTATTTCGGTTTTAGTATCATGGCCGCGATTGTGATTGGCACATTCGTCGCTATGCCATCTTTCTCAGAAATGACCAATGGTCATTTGGGTTTATTGATGCTCAGTTTGGTGGTGGTCGCCATCATGTTGGGTTTCCCAACAGCCTTTACCCTCATGGGTATGGGTATGATTTTTGCCTTGCTAGCTTTCTTAAGTCAAGGTGAGGGAACCACTCAAGCGGTGGATCGAACTCTTGCCCTCATGGTTCAAAGAGCTTTCTCTGTGATGACCAATGATGTCTTGATCTCAATTCCATTGTTTGTGTTCATGGGCTATTTGGTCGAACGTGCTAACTTAATTGAAAAGTTGATCAAGAGCTTGCATTTGGCCCTGGCGAGAGTTCCTGGTGCC
>JACCDQ010031887.1_pt1 | contig 15424 bp, 16 predicted proteins | sample 7446031 | NCBI WGS metagenome assembly JACCDQ01 (sample SAMN15323442, study PRJNA562643) | freshwater metagenome | isolation source: river surface water | place: USA:Blue River Watershed | collected 2017-08-17
ACGTCAACGATGTCGTCTGAATCTTCGTCATCTTCATCGTCGCCGTCTTCGCCCTCTTCAGCGGCGAGCGCGGCCTCTTCGGCTGCCTGACGCTCAAGCTCGGCCTGAAGAGCCTTCCAGTCGGCGAGACGCTCTGACCAAGGCACCCACTTAGGCGCGACCAATGAGTCTGGACCAGGCATGAGAACTACTTCAGAAACGCTCGGTTCTTCGAGCCCGTCGAACACGGTGACAGACCAGCGCCAACCCACATACCCCTTTTGCTTTGTTTCAAAAAGGTATGTGTAAACCTCGTCACCCTCGTCGATTAGTTCGACGAAGAGACCGACGGTGTTGGCTGGCGCGCTAGCCTTGGCGGCCTGTCGCGCGAATTCCTGTAGTTCTGGCTTAGGCATCCAGTTCGTCAGCTACCTTGCGAAGCAGCGCCGCGATCTTGCGGCCCTTTGAAGCCTCTGGATAGTTGAAACGGTTCGAGCTGGTGAGGCTGTCGAGCAGACGGATGAGGTCTTCGACCACGATCGCCATCTCGTCGGCCGGCTTGCGGCCTGCCTTGGCGAGGCTAACTGGAGCCTCGAGCACACGGAGGCTCATCGCCTGTGCGCCGCGCTTGCCCGAAAATACGCTGAACTCGACTCGGGAGCCTGGACGAATTGAGCTGGTGCCCTCTGGCAGTGCACTCGCGTGCAAGAAAACCTCGTCGCCCTCGTCGGACGCGATGAATCCAAAGCCCTTGGCCTCATCAAAAAACTTCACTTTGCCGGTTGGCATGGCACGACCCTTTCACAAAAATCAGCAGCGTTCAGTCTAACCGACCGACCCGACAATCCGCCTAGATTCGGGTGTGAGCACCCCCGATGCGAGCCGTATCCTAGAAGGATGGCAAACCAGAAGAACAACGCAGAGGTCGGCGTCTCGTCGCGCCTCGAGCGCATCCTTTCGTTTATGGCAATCGGCCTGATTTCGACCGCGGTGCTGTCGATGTTGGCGATGCTTGTGATGGCTCTGATTCGCAAGACCACCGACCCAAATGCGGCACCGATTGCGCTCTCGGCGTTCCTCACCTTTTACATTCAGATCGGCCTAAGTGTCGGTGCTCTCTGCATCATTGGAATCGTGGTTAGCAACCTGATTCGCCGCTCGCGTTCGAACCGCTAGCCGACGAGAATCCGGGGATCACATGAGCGACTTGCTGAGGTTGGCTGCGCACTTGCGCAAGCTGCCCGATGAGCAGCTCGTCGACCTCGTTCGTCAGCGTCAGATTTCAACCAACAACCTGCGCGACTTCTTTGACCTAGGCGAACAACTCCTGGGGGCTCGCCAGTTGCAATCGACCATCGCCTCGCTCTCCATCAACAAACTGGATGCGCTCTGCGCAATCGCAGGCGTTCGCGGCTTGCGCGGTGACTCGGGGTCGAGCAACTCGAACCCCGCCGATCTTGCCGAACTGCAGCACCTGCAACTCGCGGCAGCCGAAGTCGAAGGTTCTGCGCTGAAGGCATACGGCCCAGTTGTTGAAGTGCTCGAAGGATTGATTGACGGCAAGCTCCGACCGAGGCAGCGTCCGAGTCTGGTAGTCGCCGCTGAGTCGGCGCGTGCGGAGTTCAGCCTCACGGCACAGTCGACGGCGGCCGCTCTTGGGCAAGACGAAATCGACCGCGACTGCGGCATCGCGATCTTTGAAACCATGCAGGCGATGACCGAATTGGTCTTTTATCTTGAGCAGCACTTCGTGCGCGAGGTTGGCCGCGGCAATGTGGGTCTGCCTGACCTCAAGCGACTCGCGTCGCGCGTGAACAAGCCGGTCGATTACGCGCGCGAGGTTTTTGAGTTCGGACGCCTGGCTCAGGTCACCGAGTTGGTTGACGGCCGCTGGCAGCTCGGTTCATCGGCTCAGATGTGGATCGATGCACCCCCGATCGAACGCTGGACTCACCTCGCTCAGGTGTGGCGCGCGTCTATCGGTGATGCCGCTTGTGGCGACCTGCTAGACGCCCTAGACGACAGCGCCGAATCCTCGCTCGATGACCTGCTCGTTCAGCTGTATCCGCTTGCCGATTCGGCTATTTCGGCCAACATAAAGCGAACCGTCGAACGCGGCAACCTGATTGGCATCACCGATTCCGGCCTGCTCTCCAGCTGGGCAGTTGATGTGCTCAAAGGCCAATTGGTTGAGTGCATCGCCAAGATTGCCGACCGCATGCCGGCCCCGCTTGATCGCCTAATCGTTCAGGCTGACCTGACGCTAATCGCACCTGGCCCGCTGACAACGGCCACCGAGATTCGCATCCGTGAATTCGCCGAATGCGAAACCATCGGCTTCGCCTCGACCTATCGCATCAATGCTCTGAGCATCACGCTCGGAATGGAAAACGGTCTTGCCGCCGACGACATCCGCGGACTGCTGGTCGAACTTTCGGGCAAGGAATTGCCACAGCCGGTCGAGTACCTGATTCGCGAGAGCGAGGAGCGTTACGGACGCCTCGTAGTTCACGAATCGTCCGTCGAAGGTCACAGCGTCGCAACCTCGCGCGACCCGATTCTGCTCAAGTCGATCCTCAATGACCCGGCCATGAAGCCATTCGGGCTTGTCGAAAACTCGGCTGGCGATCTGGCCTGCAAGTTCGAGTCAGAGGTGCTCTATTTCGGTCTGCGTGAGGCCGGGTTTGCCGCTATTCGCGGCGATCGCTCGCAGGTTCTCGCCTCTGCCACGGCGGCGGGTTACGAAACTTATGAAGACGGGTATGCGAGCCAGAACCGGCCACCCGCGCTCGACGCATCCGCCTCGATTTTGGCCGACCTAAACCGCATGCGCGAACAGGACGCCCGAGTCGGCAGTGCTCCAGACAGCGATGATGTGACGCGCCAGATTCAGCTCGCGATCAAGAACAAGGCAAAACTTCGCATTACCGTAACCACTTCAACCGGAGCCGAGCAGGAGTTCTTGCTCGAGCCAACCGGCATCGCAAATGGTCGCTTGCGCGCTAAAGACCGCAAGGCTGACATCGAGCGAACCTTGCCGCTAACCAGCATCACGCTCGTCGCGCTGGCATAGGCTTTAAGGATGACCACAGGGCCACTAATCGTTCAGAGTGACAAAACCGCTCTGCTCGAAGTCGACCACCCGCAGGCCAGTGATGCCCGCCATGAGCTCGCCATTTTTGCCGAGTTGGAGCGCGCGCCCGAGCACATCCACACCTATCGCATTACGAAACTGGGTCTCTGGAACGCACGTGCTGCCGGTCACGACAGCGACTTTGTTCTGGATGTGCTCGACCGATACGCCAAGTTCCCCGTGCCGGGTTCGGTGCGCGCCGACATCATCGAAACCATGTCGCGCTACGGGCGACTTGTAATTCAGCGCGATTCCAATGGTGAGCTTGAACTTCGATCGACCGACAAGGCCGTGGTTGCCGAGGTTGCGCGTCACAAGAAGATTGCTGAGCTGCTTGTTGAGCGAACTGGTGAAGAGACTTTTAGGTTGCAGCCTTGGGCTCGCGGTCAGGTTAAGCAGGAGCTGCTGAAGCTGGGCTGGCCCGCCGAAGACCTAGCGGGCTATGCCGAGGGCACCCCCCACTCGATCGACCTGAGCAGCTCATCGCCCGACAAGGGCGCTTGGCACATCCGCGATTATCAGTCGAAGGCCGTTGAGAAGTTCTGGGCCGGCGGCTCGGGTGTTGTCGTGCTGCCATGTGGCGCCGGCAAGACCATCGTCGGTGCGGCCGCGATGGCGACCGCCAAGACCAACACGCTGATTTTGGTAACCAACACAGTTTCGGCTCGCCAGTGGAAGACCGAACTGCTCCGCCGCACAACCCTCACCGAGGACGAGATCGGCGAATACTCTGGCTCAATCAAAGAGGTCAAGCCGGTCACGATTGCGACCTACCAAATTCTCACCACCAAGCGAAAGAACGAGTACGCCCACCTCGCGCTCCTAAACGCGAAGGACTGGGGTCTCATCGTTTATGACGAAGTGCACCTGCTGCCTGCGCCGATCTTCAAGATGACTGCCGACCTTCAGGCTCGTCGACGCCTCGGCTTGACGGCAACCCTCGTTCGTGAGGACGGCAAAGAGGGCGACGTTTTCTCACTCATCGGACCTAAGCGCTTCGATGCGCCTTGGAAAGAGATCGAGGCTCAGGGTTACATCGCGCCTGCCAACTGTTTTGAGATTCGAATCGACATGCCCGAAGAGGAGCGTCTCGATTACGCGATTGCCGACCAGGAGAACCGCTACCGAATCGCTGCAACCTCGCCAGTAAAGATTGCTGTGGTCAAGAAGCTGCTCGAGCGCCACAAGGGCGAACCGACGCTAATCATCGGTCAGTATCTCGACCAGATTCACGCCATTTCGGCCGCGCTAAAGATCGATGAAATCACGGGCGAAACCCCGGTGGATGAGCGAGAGCGACTGTTCGAGAAGTTCCGCCAGGGTGATATCTCGGCTCTGGTGGTTTCGAAGGTTGCAAACTTCTCGGTCGACCTGCCGGAGGCATCGGTTGCGATTCAGATCTCGGGCTCATACGGTTCGAGGCAAGAAGAAGCACAGCGACTAGGACGCCTGTTGCGCCCAAAGGCCGATGGTCGAAGCGCAAGTTTCTACACGCTGATTAGCCGCGACACAGTTGACCAGGACTTCGCGCAGAACCGCCAGCGCTTCTTGGCTGAGCAGGGTTACTCATACGAGATTCTGGACGCGCACGAGCTTTAGGCCGCGAGCAACCCTCGATCCTTGCCATCCATCTTTCAGATGACACGCAACTAACTCTCAGACTTCTCACAGCAAACGGTATGAAACTGAGTGACATGGAAGCCGTAAAAGTTCTGATCGTCGATGACGAGCCAAACATCCGAGACCTGCTCTCGACCAGCCTTCGCTTTGCCGGATTCAGTGTTCACGCGGTCGGCAACGGCGCCGATGCAGTCTTCGCAGCCGAGAAGGGCGCGCCAGACATCATCCTGCTCGACGTCATGCTGCCTGATATGAACGGTTTCAGCATCACCAAGAAGTTGCGCTCGATGGGCATCGATGCCCCGGTGCTGTTCCTCACCGCGCGCGACGAGACCGAAGACAAGGTCACCGGCCTAACCGTCGGCGGCGATGACTACATGACCAAGCCATTTAGCCTCGACGAGGTAGTCGCTCGCATCAACGCGATCTTGCGCCGCACCAAGCAGGCCGAGATTGAAGAATCGGTACTCGAGGTTGGCGAGATTCGCATCAACCAGGACGCCCACGAGGTCTTTGTGAACGGCGAGCTAGTCGATCTCTCGCCGACCGAATACAAGCTGCTTCGCTTCTTGATGTCAAACGCCAACCGCGTGCTCACTAAGGCTCAGATTCTCGACCACGTTTGGGAGTACGACTTCAACGGCGAGATGGGAATCGTTGAGTCATACGTCTCATACCTTCGCAAGAAGCTCGACCCACTTACTTCAGAGCCGGTAATCACCACCAAGCGTGGCGTCGGCTACATGTATAAGTCGACGAAGACGAAGTAAGCCCTTGCCGACGAAACTCACCCAAAAACTCACGTTCGCTTGGGAACGAGTTTCGCTGCGCTCAAAACTGACCACACTTTCGGTCTCGATCATCGGTCTGCTCCTGGTCGTTTCGAGTTTCGGAACCATCACCCTGCTGCGCACATACCTGCAGCAAAACATGGACACGATGCTCACCTCGACCGCGTCGACGCTAAGCAATGAGAACCCGGCAACAATCGAAGCTCGTTTGGCGACCGGCCAGCTCGATCTGCCGAGATTGCCGAGTGATTACTACATCGCATACCTAGACACATCAGGTTCGCTGCTTATCGGCCTTGTCTCGTCGGCTCAGAACAGCGATCGTCTGGTGCCAAATCTCAGCAAGCTAAACCTTCAGCAGGTTGTCTTAACTGAGGGTGAACCGTTTGACGCGATGATCAACTCGAGTTCGACTCGCAACACCATGACCGAATGGCGCATGGTCGCGGTTCCGCTTAAGAACCTGCCCGGTTCGGTGGTCATCGCATTGCCGACCAACACCAACACCGCTCTGCTAAGCCAATACACGACCATCGGTGGCGGATTCGGTGCGCTTCTGCTCGTGATCAGCGGTATCGCAATCTGGGTCACCATTTCGCAGGCATTGCGCCCACTTCGCGAGGTCGAGCGAACTGCCGCTTCGGTGGCCAGTGGCGACATCGGCAGCCGACTAATCGAGCACGAAGGCAAGACCGAGATTGCGCGTCTGAACCGTTCACTCAACAGCATGCTCGGCAGCATCGAAACCGCCATGGATTCTCGCAACCGCACGCTCGAACAGATGCGTCGCTTCATCGCGGACGCCAGTCACGAACTTCGCACTCCCCTGGTCTCGGTGCGCGGCTATGCCGAGCTTTACCGCATGGGCGTACTCAAGAAACAAGAGGATGTGGCCGACGCGATGCAACGCATTGAGTCTGAGGCGATTCGCATGAGCGGTTTGGTCGAATCGCTGCTGGCCCTTGCCCGACTAGATGAAGGCGCCAAGATCACCCTCGGCGAGCACGACCTGGTTTCACTTGCGCAGGTTGCTGCCAAAGACGCCTCGGTCGCCGATGGCAATCGCGAAATCAACTTGATCGACCTCGATGGCAAACCGCTTGAAGCCAACGCCTCTCTCATCGCAACCTTTGACCCGAGCCAGATGCGTCAGGTGCTCACCAACCTGCTCGCTAACGCCTGCCGCTTCTCGCCTGAGGGAGCTGCCGTTGAGGTAGCTGTCGGCAAACGCGATGAACGTGTAATTTTCGAGGTTCGCGATCACGGTGAAGGCATCCCTGAGCAGTTACGCACGAAGGTCTTCGAGCGCTTCTATCGCGCCGACAACTCGCGCAACCGCGACACCGGCGGTTCAGGTCTTGGCCTCTCGATTGTCACCACGATCGTCGAACATCACGGCGGTTCTGTAGTTGCCGACGAGACCCCTGGCGGCGGCGCGACTTTCCGAGTCAGCCTGCCTGCCTAAACGCACACAAACCCGGCTTTTCGGCCAACAAACGGCCTGTTTTCAACAGATTCGGTATGCGCTGCTCGCGCTCGGCATTGCGGCGGAAGAGTGGTCTCATGCCTCAGTTCCAAGTAGACAGCGAGCAAATCGGCTCAGCCAACATGTCCATCCAAACAACTATTGCCAAGCTGCAGGCTGAGGTTGATGCCTTGCACGTTCAACTGTCTGCCCTTCAAGGCAGTTGGACGGGCATCGCGTCCGCAGGGTTTCAAGAGATGGTGAATCGCTGGCGCACAACGGCATCCGCGGTTGATTCGCAGCTGAATGAGATCGGCACGGCTCTATCAACAGCAGCCCGACAGTATGCCGATATCGAGGCGGCAAACCTTCGACTCTTTGGCTAGCGCGGGCTCAGGTTAAAGCAAAAGTGGCCGACCCTAAGGTCGACCACTCTCGCGTTTTGAGACTTAGAAGTCCATGCCACCAGCAGGTGCTGCAGGTGCAGCAGCTGGCTCTGGCTTCTCGGCAACAACTGCCTCAGTGGTGAGGAAAAGACCAGCGATCGAAGCTGCGTTCTGCAGAGCCGAGCGGGTCACCTTCACTGGGTCGTTGATGCCAGCTGCGAGCATGTCGACGTATTCACCGGTTGCGGCGTTGAGGCCGTGACCTGAAGGAAGGTTTGCAACCTTCTCTGCGACTACGCCTGGCTCGAGACCAGCGTTTAAAGCGATCTGCTTGAGTGGTGCCGAGATGGCGACGCGAACGATGTTCGCACCGATTGCCTCTTCACCCTCGAGTGCTAGACGGTCAAATGCAGCCTTGCCTGCCTGAAGCAGTGCAACGCCACCACCGGCGACGATGCCCTCTTCGACGGCAGCCTTCGCGTTGCGAACGGCGTCCTCGATGCGGTGCTTGCGCTCCTTGAGCTCAACCTCGGTAGCAGCACCAACCTTGATGACTGCAACACCACCGGCGAGCTTTGCAAGACGCTCCTGGAGCTTCTCGCGGTCGTAGTCGCTGTCGGTGTTGCCGATTTCGCGACGGATCTGCTCGACGCGGCCAGCAATGGCTGACTCTTCGCCGGCACCCTCGATGATGGTGGTCTCGTCCTTGGTGATGACAACCTTGCGAGCCTTGCCGAGAAGGTCGAGGGTCACGTTGTCGAGGCTGAGACCAACCTCTTCAGCGATGACCTGACCACCGGTCAGAATCGCGATGTCCTGGAGCATTGCCTTGCGGCGGTCGCCAAAGCCAGGTGCCTTGACAGCAACCGAACGGAAGATACCCTTGAGCTTGTTGACGATCAGGGTTGCGAGTGCCTCGCCCTCGATGTCCTCAGCGATGATGAGCAGCGGCTTGTTGGCCTGCATTACCTTCTCTAGCGCAGGAACTAGGTCCTTGATGTTCGAGATCTTCGAGTTGACGATGAGAACGTATGCGTCCTCAAGAACAGCCTCTTGACGCTCTGGGTCGGTGACCATGTACTGCGAGATGTAGCCCTTGTCGAAGCGCATACCCTCGGTGAGCTGAAGCTCGGTGCCAAAGGTGTTCGACTCTTCAACGGTGACAACACCCTCGCGACCGACCTTGTCGATAGCCTCGGCGATTAGCTCACCGATCTGGCTGTCGCCTGCCGAAATCGAAGCGGTCGAAGCGATCTGCTCCTTGGTCTCGACGGCCTTTGCGTTGTTGTGAAGCTCTTCGATGACAGCGGTCACTGCCTTGTCGATGCCGCGCTTCAGGCTGATTGGGTCGGTGCCAGCAGCAACGTTACGCAGACCAACGCCAACGAGGGCCTGGGCTAGAACGGTTGCGGTGGTGGTTCCGTCACCGGCGACGTCGTCGGTCTTCTTGGCAACTTCCTTGACTAGCTCTGCACCAATTTTTTCGAATGGGTCGTCGAGCTCGATCTCCTTAGCGATCGAAACACCATCGTTGGTGATGGTAGGTGCGCCCCACTTCTTTTCGAGCACAACGTTGCGACCACGTGGGCCAAGGGTCACCTTTACGGTGTCAGCGAGGATGTTCAGACCGCGCTCTAGACCGCGACGAGCTTCCTCGTCAAAGTGAATGATTTTTGCCATTGGAAATCAGTCTCCTGAATTAAGTGGTTAGCACTCAAAAGTCATGAGTGCTAAGACAAAATTAGCACTCTCCCCCGGTGATTGCCAATTCGTTCGCCGAAGGCGAGCAGGCGCGAGCGCATCCCGAAATTTGATCCGATGTATGCGCCCGGGCAAAGCAAAACGCCACCCTTTCGAGTGGCGTTTCACATTTCAAACCTTGAGATTACAGAACAGTAACCTTGTCAGCCTGAGGACCCTTGTCGCCCGACTTCACTTCGAACTCGACGCGCTGACCCTCCTTAAGCTCACGGTAGCCATCGGTCTGGATAGCTGAGAAGTGAACGAATACGTCCGCTCCGCCATCCTGAGTGATGAATCCGAAACCCTTTTCAGAGTTGAACCACTTTACGGTTCCTTGTGCCATGAATTGCTCCTTGTAGCGATGTTGCAGCCTCGTTTGAGACCGAGTCGCTAAAGCTAAGAGTTGAATCCTGATACCGCACGACCATTGCCCACGCTATCGGGTTATCGCCCAGAGTGTAAGGGCTTTCAATAAGTAATCTGAGGGGTTATCAGATAGTTACTTGTAGTCCGCGCCGACCAAAACAGTGATTGGAGCGGTCGCGTGCGTGTTCACGGTCGCCTCGGCGACGCCCAAGAACTTGGCCACCTCTTTGGCCTTATCTAGGTATGCGCTCGACTCGGCATAGACCTGAGTCACCGGCTGCACTGCATCCGGGTTGGTTTCGTCGATCAGCTTTGCAGCGGTTTCGACCTCGAAACCTGCGTCAACAAGGCGGGTTGCGACCTGGCTGCTGAGGTCTTTTTGGCTGCCGTCGAGCACTGCAATGGTTGCCGGCGAGGTCGGCTCGGCGGTGAATAGGTTGCCACCATCGACGAGCTTTAGGCCGACAAGTGCGACCGTTGCCAGAACAGCCGAGATCAGCGTCAGCTTTAGAAATTCGGCGACGCGGTGACGGCCGGTGCGCAGGCGACGGTGGCGTCCGCCGTGCGGTGGTGCCGCCGCGAACTCATCCTGTGGGAACTTCTCAGCCATCAATCCTGCTTATAAAAACGAATGGCCGAATTCGACCGTGCTTAATATTAGGCAGACGGCTTGGCCCGAATTCGAGAAAGCGAAGATTCCCATGGAATACCCAGTCAACAAGACCGATGAGCAGTGGCGCGAAGAGCTCAACGACTTCGAGTACTACGTCTTGCGCGAAAAGGGCACCGAGCGCGCTGGCACCGGCGAATACGACCAGCAGTGGGCCGAGGGCTCATACTCGTGCCGTGGTTGTGGGGCATTCTTGTTCAAGAGCCAGACCAAATTTGATGCGGGATGCGGCTGGCCAAGCTTCTATGAACCTCAGGCCGACCACGCGGTCGTTCTGCACGAGGATCGCTCACACGGAATGGTGCGCACCGAGGTGCTCTGCGCCAACTGCGGCAGCCACCTCGGTCACGTCTTTGAAGACGCGCCGCAGACCCCAACCGGCGACCGCTACTGCATCAACTCGGTTAGCATCAAGTTCCAGGAGGACTAAATGACCGAGAAAGAAGAACGCAAAGGCTTCATGGAAGACTTTGGCAAGGATTTTGGCAAAGACTTCGGCAAGAGCTGGGGCACCACTAGCGGACGCAAGGGACGCGGAGTCGGACTCTTCTATTTCCTAGGATTCCTGGGTGCAGCGATCTACTTCGTTTCAGAAGCGAATGAATTCTGGGTCGGCGTGCTCGGTGTGCTCAAGGCCCTGGTTTGGCCGGCATTCCTAGTGTTTGACGCACTGAAGGCGCTCGGCGCCTAGTCGTTACTGGAGCTCCCTAGGGGACTCGAACCCCTAACCCCCGCATTACAAGTGCGGTGCGCTACCAATTGCGCCAAGGAAGCCTGCTACTTCACTCGCGCAAAGTCGCATTTGAACCGAATCGGTTCGAGACAAGATTACCTGAGACCTCAGGACAGAAAAGAACCCCAGCCGAATCCGACTGGGGTTCTTTCACATATGGCTACTAGTTGCCGGCAGCCTTCTGAACGAACTGCGCGAAACGTGCCGCGTTGGTTAGCTCATCCATGGTGCTGAACTGGTACTGCTGACCGTTCACGACGATGGTCGGGGTTCCGCCAACCTGAACCTTCGAACCAGGCACGACGTACTTAGGGTCAAGCACGCTGCTGGTGGTCTTCGAAATCCAATCGCCGTATGACTTAGCGTCGATGCACGACTTGATCTTCGACGAGTTCATCACGCCGACCGACTGAGCGGTCTTGAACAGCTCGTCGTTCTCTGGGCCAGAGGTGCCTTCTTCAGGCTGGTTCTCAAATAGCGCCTTGTTGAATGCGAAGAACTGGTTTGGTGAGTTCTCGGCAACACAGATGGCTGCGTTTGCTGCGCGGCTCGAGTAGTAGTTCGGGCTGCCCTTGCCGTCGAGGAACGAGATCGGGTGCACCTCTAGGGTTGCATAACCCGAGTCGAGCCAGCTCTTGATCTGGTCGATGTTGCCGGCCTCGAAGTTCTTGCAAACAGGGCACTGGTAGTCGATGTACATCTTGATGTTGATCGGAGCCTTGGCACCCGGAGTTGCGGACGGGGTCGGGGTTGACTCTGAGGTGTATGCGGCCGCGTTGACGCCAAGCTTGATGCCGTCGTCGAAGCTGAAGTTCTTAGGGGTGAGACCGCTCACGCTGGCGGTGTTTGCGCCGTTGATGATGGCCCAAGCGACGGTGCCGACGATAGCCAACGTTCCGACTACAACGCTCGACTGGATGATCAGGCGCTTGCGCTTCTCGCCCTTCTTAGCCTGCTCGCGCAAGGCACGTGCCTTGGCTCGAGCCGCCTCGCGCTGCTCGTTTCGAGTTAGACGTTCGTTCATGAAACTTCCTTTGCATTAAACGAGTCACGATTGCGTGACGGATGCGGTTTTCTAGTCTAAGCGAGGCAGGCCGAATGCGATAATGGTGGGGTTGAACGGCCAGTTCAACGCCCTATCACAACGGATCGTCCGGCACGTACCTGCCGGTGAAGGAGACAAAAAATGGCGTCAGTATCATTTGACAAAGCCACCCGCCTATACCCAGGTGGAACCCGCCCAGCGGTCGACCAGATCGACCTCGAGATCAAGGACGGCGAATTCCTCGTCCTCGTTGGCCCTTCGGGCTGCGGTAAGTCGACCACCCTGCGCATGCTCGCAGGCCTCGAAGAGGTAAACCAGGGTCGCATTCTCATTGGTGACCGCGATGTAACCGACGTTCCTCCAAAGGACCGCGACATCGCAATGGTGTTCCAGAACTACGCGCTCTACCCACACATGACCGTGGCAGAGAACATGGGCTTCGCGCTCAAGATCGCTGGCGTCAGCAAGGAAGAGCGTGCAGAGCGCGTCCTTGAGGCAGCAAAGCTTCTCGACCTCGAGCCATACCTGAGCCGCAAGCCAAAGGCCCTTTCGGGTGGTCAGCGTCAGCGTGTTGCAATGGGTCGCGCAATCGTTCGTAAGCCACAGGTGTTCCTCATGGACGAGCCGCTTTCGAACCTTGACGCCAAGCTCCGTGTTCAGACTCGTACCCAGATTGCATCGCTACAGCGTCGCCTCGGTGTAACCACCGTTTACGTGACCCACGACCAGGTCGAAGCAATGACCATGGGTGACCGCGTTGCAGTTCTGAAGGACGGCGTTCTTCAGCAGGTTGACACCCCAATCGCCCTTTACGAGCGCCCAGCAAACGTATTCGTTGCAGGCTTCATCGGTTCGCCAGCTATGAACCTCGTTCAGCTGCCAATCGTTGACGGTGGCGTTCAGTTCGGCAACGTTGTCCTCCCAATCGAGCGCGACATCCTCGCGAAGACCTCGGCTAAGGAGATCACCGTCGGTATCCGCCCAGAGAACCTAAAGGTCACCGACGGCAAGGGCATCACGGTTGAGGTCGACGTAGTCGAAGAGCTCGGTGCAGACGGCTTCCTTTGCGGTCACACCGAACTTGGTGGCGTCAGCCAGGATGTTGTCTCGCGCGTTGCGGGCCGCACCCACCCTAAGACCGGCGACAAGGTCACTCTTGCTCCAGAGGGTGGCATCACCCACCTATTCGATGTAGAAACCGGCCTACGCCTTAACTAAGCGTTGACCTCACTCGACATTACGGCTGCCACGGTAGAGCCAGCACTGCTGGATCTACCGTGGCATTTGCCATTAGAAGACTGGCCGGCCGAGAACATCGCCGCGCTACCCAAGGGACTCTCGCGTCATACCGTTCGTTTTGCGCACCTGAACGATCACGTCATCGCAATCAAAGAGACCCTGCCAGAGCTCGCCAAGCGCGAGTATGAAATGCTCAAGAGCCTGCTCAAGCTCGATGTGCCTTGCGTCGAACCGTTCGCGATCATCAACAATCGCCACGACGCCAACGGCGAAGCACTCATGTCGGTGCTGATCACCCGACACCTCAAGTTTTCACTCCCATACCGCGCCATGTGGTCACAGGGGCTCCGCCCAGAAACCGCAACCAGATTGGTGGATGCGCTCGCGCTCCTGCTCGTGCGACTGCACATCGCGGGTTTCTTCTGGGGCGACGTTTCGCTCTCGAACACCCTGTTTCGCCGTGACGCCGGCTCGTTTGCCGCATACCTCGTTGATGCTGAGACCGGCCAGCTGTATGAGGGCGGGCTCTCACGCGGGCAGCGTGACAACGACCTCGAAATCGCTCGCGTAAACATCGCCGGCGAACTGATGGACCTCATCGCTTCGGGCAACGCCGCACCGGGCGTCGACGCGGTCGCGACCAGCAATCGAATCGTCTCGAAGTATGCCGAACTGTGGGAGGCGCTTACCGGCGCTGAGACCTTTGAAGTTGGCGAGCGCTGGAAGATCAGTCGTCGCGTCGAACGCCTCAACGAACTCGGTTTCGACATCGAAGAGCTGTCTATCAAGACCGATGGCACCGGCACCACCGTCAAGATTCAGCCGAAGGTCGTCGACGCCGGTCACCACACCCGCCGCCTGCTTCGCCTGACCGGCCTGGATGTCGAAGAGAATCAGGCTCGTCGCCTACTGAACTCGCTTGACGAATACCGCCTAAAGCACGAGCGTCAGGGCGCTGACGAAGAGGTGCTCGCACACGAGTGGTTGAGCCGCGTGTTTGAACCGGTTGTACTCGCGATTCCGAAGGAACTTTCGGGACGCCTCGAGCCTGCCGAAATATTCCACCAGGTGCTCGAACACCGCTGGTACATCGCAGAGAACATGGGACGCGGCGTGCCGCTTCAGGAGGCCGTGGACTCATACGTCAAGAACGTGCTGGTGCATCGCCGTGACGAAGAGGCATACCTGGGTTTGACGACCACCGAGTCGATCACTTTGCCGGATGCGGTGCCGAGCGGCACGATCATCGCGATTGACGACGAAGAAACCGACTGGCGCGACCTGGTTTAGAACTAAGCGATGTGGCGGCCGGTTGCGGCACGTGCCGCGCTGACCTCATACAACACAACCGAAGCGGCGATACCCGCGTTTAGCGACTCGGTGTCACGCGCGATTGGAATCGATAGCACAACGTCACAGGTCTCCTGAACGAGGCGCGACAAGCCCTTGCCTTCTGAACCGACGACGATCACGAGCGGCTCGGTGCCGAGGTTGAAGTTAGGCATCGAAACATCGCCGTCGCCGTCGAGACCGACCACGAACAGACCACGCTTCTTGAATTCCTTCAGGGTTGCGGTGAGGTTTGAGGCCAGAGCAACCGGAACGCGAGCTGCAGCACCGGCCGAGGTCTTCCAAGCCGATGCGGTCACACCCGTCGAACGACGCTGAGGCAGAATGACGCCCTGACCACCGAAGGCAGCAATCGAGCGGATGATCGCACCGAGGTTGCGTGGGTCGGTGATGCCGTCGAGAGCAACCAGCAGCGGGGTCTGACCGCGCGAAATGATTACGTCGAGCATCTCTTGTGGGTGGCTGTACTTATATGGCGGAACGGCCAGCGCAATGCCCTGGTGAACCGAGTCGAAACCGGTCAGGCGATCGATTTCAGGACGAGTGACTTCGTTGACTGGGATGCCGCGCTTGTTGGCCATGTTGATGGCTTCTTTGACGCGGTCATCCATTTCAATGCGCTGCGCGAGGTAGAGCGCGGTGGCCGGAACCTTTGCACGAAGCGCCTCGAGCACCGAGTTGCGACCCGACAGGACTTCGCTCTGCTCGGCAGCCTTGGTAACGCGCTGAGCGTTGGTGCGACCAGCACCACCGGTGCCAGCAGTGCGCGCGCTTGGAGCCAAGAATTCGCCACGCTTGATCGGCGATGCCTCGCGCTTTTCGGCAGCCTTGCCACCCTTGTACGCCTTGTGACCCTTGCGATCTTCGGCCTTCGGGGTCGGGCCGCGGCCGGCGAGGCGGTCCT
>JACCDQ010494911.1_pt1 | contig 15423 bp, 10 predicted proteins | sample 7446031 | NCBI WGS metagenome assembly JACCDQ01 (sample SAMN15323442, study PRJNA562643) | freshwater metagenome | isolation source: river surface water | place: USA:Blue River Watershed | collected 2017-08-17
CTATACCAAGGCTACCGCAACAACGTTGACATCACAGCCTTTGTTTGCCGAGCAGTTTTTTAGCCAAGCTTTAGAAAAAGAGCCAAACGCTTTGCTTTACCAGATTCTTTTGTCGCAAACCTATTTACGCAACGACAAAGTATATGAAGCCAAAAAAATCTTGAAAAAAGCCCGTGCCTTAGCTCCCGAATCAAGCTTTTTGAGCGGCGTAATGATTGAAGCATTTAGAAGAGATGGTAATAAAACCGACTTGACCAAAGAAAGCGAATTTATCAAAAGTAAAGACCCTCAATCGTATTGGGGACTACAACTGCAATTGAACGAGGCTGTTGAAAAACAAGACTTTTTAGAAGCCGAAAATCTCCTTAAAAAAATTGTAGAGCTTTATGGCGGTTCGCAATATACCGACTTTACAGAATTGAACATTCTGGCAAAACAAAACAAATACGAACAGATGATTCAATTGGTGGACAAGCTATACAAAGCGTATCCACATCTCTATCAGGCAGTTAACTTACAGGCGATTATTCAGCGAGATGTCAATAAAAACAACAAAGCAGCCTTGGCTACGCTCAAAGCTTTTGTAAGCGAGAATTATCATCATACCGCTATGGAAGCTTTAGCGAAACTTTATTACCAAAATGGCGATAAAGCACAAGCCTTAGAATTATTTAAGAACAACATCAAAGCTTTTCCTCATGCCATTGGTCGCTACCAAGATTTAGCCGACCAATACTATGAGCTAACCGACTACAACAATGCGTTGATTTATCGGAAAAAAGTCTTGGAATTTGCTCCTTATGAAGGCATTTATTGGCAACGATTGGCAACGGTTTATCGTGATATGAACCAAACAGACCAAGCCATTGCGGCTTATCAAAAGGCTATTCAACTCGACCCCACGCTTTTTGCTTCGCACAAAGCGTTGAGGGCTTTGGAAAAGAAAGCCGATTTGTTTGAAAACTTCCCTAAAACCAACGCCGAAGAAATCTTTAAAAATGCACCCAAAGCCCAAGATTATCCGAACGACAATAGCATTATTCTGATTAATCAAACCCAGCGAGTGGTATATCCACAAGGTACAACTGAAGAGAAAGACGAATTATTGGTAAAAATTCTTACCCAACAGGGCATTCCTGTATGGAAAGAATACAGCGTACCTTTTTACTCAAATTCGCAATCGTACAGCATTGAAAAAGCCGAGGTATTCAAAGCTGATGGCAATAAAGTAAAAGCAGAAGTAAGCGACAATCAAATTGTTTTTACGGGTTTGCAAGCCGGCGATGCCATTCACGTGGTGTATCGCCTAGAAGATTACTCGTCGGGTATGTTGGCACGCCATTTCAACGACCGCTTCTATTTTTCTTTGGGCTATCCGATACTGCACGCCAATTACAGCTTATTGATACACAACAGTCGCTCGTTTCAGCACAAAACCATGCACAGCAACTTGCAACCATCGGTAAAAAACATCGACGACTTTAAGCTTTATACCTGGGAACAACACAACCAACCCAGCATGGAAGGCGAGCCATACACACCACCTTTGGGCGACATCGCTCAGTTGTTGGAAGTATCGACCATGCCCAATTGGCAATTTGTAGGCAACTGGTACAGCGATTTGGTTTCGACCAAAGCCAACTCCGACGTAGAAGTGCAAGATGCCATTGAGGAAATTTTTCAAAATAAACCTAAAAATTTGAGCGATTTGCAAAAAGCTAAACTTATCTATAATTATATCGAAGAAAATATCAATTATTTGAGTGTGGCATTTTTACAAAGCGGTCTTGTGCCACAAAAAGCCTCTAAAACCCTCAGCACCAAGCTAGGCGATTGCAAAGATTTATCTACTTTGTTTGTGGCTTTGTGCAACCAAGTAGGCGTAAAAGCCAATTTGGTCTTGGTTTCGACCCGTGACAATGGCAACAATAATATGCTTTTACCAAGCATTAATTTTAACCATTGTATTGCCCGTTTGGAGGTTCAAGGTAAAACCTATTACATAGAACTGACCGATAACAAAAACCCTTTTGGAGCGATTTCTTATTTGCTTAACGGAGCAAACATTTTGGTGATACCACGAGAAGATACGCCTTTACAAACGACATTGATTCACTTAGAAAATCCGCAGAAAATAGCCAATGTGGTGGTTCGTAAAACCAATTTGAGCTTCAACATACGTGATTTACAAGCCACGACCACTTCTATCAAAACGGGAAGTTTGGCAAGTGAAGTACGTCAAAACAACGTTGATTTGAGCCAAGAAGACCGAGAAAAAGAAGTAACTAGCTCTTTGGCCTCAGACTTTACAAACGTAGTAAAAGTATCAAATCTTCATTTTGTCAACCTCGACAACCTGAGCGATACCGTCAAAACAAGCTATGATTATACCGTAAAAAATGAGTTGAACGAAGTGGCCAATATGAAGATTTTCCGTTTGCCTTGGTCAGAAAAAGTAAGTTCGTTTGAATTTATTGCAGCCGAAAAAAGAGTGTATGCTTTTGAGCTTTGGCGTTTGATGGGGACATCTTATATGGAAGAAGAAATTTCGTTAAATATCCCAACAGGCAAAAAACTTATCGAAGTGCCTGCGACCATACACCTCAGCAGTGCCTTTGCCGACTACGATTTGAGTATGACAGTGGTACAAGGCAAATTGGTCGCTAAACGAAAATTAGTGTTGAAAAAAGATTTAATTCTGCCAGAAGAATATACTGAGTTTCGTAATTTCTTCCAAAAAGTCATCGAAGCAGATACCAAACAATTGGCTTTAAACTAACTTCCGCCTCATTCATAAAAAAGGAGTAGCATCAGACGCTACTCCTTTTTTATGTTTTTTACTATTCAAAAACAGTCATTTTTACTACTTTCTAGGTTCAGCTACTATCTTTGTAGGCATCTCATCAAGATAGACTATCATGGTTATAACGCTCATTTCTTTTTTTGTCATAGGTTATCTTGCCATTGCCTTTGAACATCCTATCAAAATCAACAAAACGGCCACGGCTTTACTCACAGGTGTAGCCTGCTGGACGACCTATATTCTTGCCCGGTCATCTGAGGCAACAGCCATTGTTGGCGAGTTATCGCATCATTTAGCGAGTATTTCAGAAATACTCTTTTTCTTGCTTGGAGCAATGACCATCGTAGAGCTAGTTGATGCTCACCAAGGCTTCAAACTCATCACCGACCGCATCGCAACGCATAACCGAGTGCAACTATTATGGATTATCAGTTTGATTACTTTTTTTCTTTCGGCAGCCCTCGACAACCTTACAACAGCCATTGTGATGGTATCGGTTGTGAGAAAATTAGTCAAAGACAACGAAACCCGTAAACTCTTCGCAGGTGTTGTGATTATTGCCGCCAACGCAGGCGGAGCGTGGTCGCCTATTGGCGACGTTACGACCACCATGCTGTGGATTGGCGGACAAATCACGCCAATCAATATCATGAAAAACCTATTTTTGCCTAGCTTAGTTTCGTTGCTCGTGCCTGTTGTCTATCTATCAACTCAGCTCAAAGGGACAGTTAAAAGCACGAATGAGCAAGAACAAACCACACAAGACGTACATCAATTGATTGTTTCTACACAAAACGCTACCATCATGCTGTTGGTAGGCTTGGGCTGTTTGTTAGGCGTGCCATTCTTCAAAACATTCACCCATTTACCTCCTTATATGGGTATTTTGTTGGGCCTAGGCATTGTTTGGGTTGTTTCAGAAATACTGCACAGTGGGAAAGACGAAGAAGAACGCAAACCCTTTTCGGTGGCGCATGCTTTAAGTAAAATAGACACCTCTAGCATCTTATTTTTCTTAGGTATTTTAATGGCAATCGGAGCTTTAGAAGCAACGCATTTACTTGCAGACTTAGCACATTTGATGGACAAAACCATTGGTAATCAAGACATTATTGTCATTACGATAGGATTAGCCTCAGCTATCATCGACAACGTTCCTTTGGTAGCGGCCTCTATGGGGATGTACGATTTGGCCCATTATCCAGCAGACAACAAACTCTGGGAGTTTTTGGCGTATTGTGCTGGTACAGGAGGAAGCATTTTAATTATTGGCTCTGCGGCAGGCGTAGCAGTGATGGGTATGGAAAAAATAGACTTTATTTGGTATTTACGTAAAATTAGCTTGATGGCATTGCTCGGTTATTTTGCAGGAGTCATACTATACCTTGTTTTATGGTAAATAAAGCACAACACTTTGAAAATAAAAATGTTAACTTATGAAAATTTTACACACTGCCGATTGGCATTTAGGAAAAAAACTAGATAATATCAGTCGATTAGACGAACAAAAAGCTGTTTTGGAAGAAATTTGCCTACTTGCCGACGAACACCAGGTAGATGCCATCCTTATAGCTGGCGATTTGTTCGACAATTTTAATCCTTCTGCCGAAGCCACCGAATTACTATATTCTACCTTACACCGCTTATCGAACAACGGCACAAGGGCCGTTGTAGCCATTGCAGGCAACCACGACTCGCCCGAAAGAATAGAAGTACCCGATGCCCTTGCAAGGGCCTGCGGGATTATCTTTGTGGGGTATCCGAATACACAACCCAAGCCATTTGAAACCCAAGGCGGTATCAAAGTAACACAAACCGATTGTGGATTTATTGCTTTAGCATTGCCACAAACAAGTACGCCTTTACGCCTTATTCTTACGCCTTATGCCAACGAAATACGGCTCAAAAGCTATTTGGGCATAGCTGATACAGAGGCTTCGTTAAGAGAACATTTACAACAACATTGGCAAAAACTAGCCGATAAGTATTTTGATGACAAAGGGGTAAATATCCTCATGACGCATCTTTTTATGATGCAAAAAGACGGCGAACAACCCGAAGAGCCAGACGATGAAAAGCCTATTCTGCACATAGGAGGAGCTTCGGCGGTGTATTCTGAAAATATTCCTTCGCAAACCCAATATGTAGCACTGGGACATTTGCACCGTCATCAAACTATTGATTTACAGCCTTGTCCGATGATTTATGCCAGTAGTCCTTTGGCTTATAGCTTCTCAGAAGCTAATCAAACCAAATATGTGGTATTGCTAGAAGCCCAAGCCAATCAACCGATAATTTACAAGGCATTACCTTTGTCGGCAGGGAAAAGGCTCTTGCGTGCCAAGTTTGAAGCCGTTGACGATGCCCTTGCATGGCTTGAAGCACACCAAGATGCCATCGTTCAAATCACAATGGTGACAGAGCAATATTTAGAAGCCGCTGATAAAAAACGCTTGATGGAGGCACATCCAGCCATGATGCCTATTATTCCTGAAGTAAAAAATAATAGTACGCAACAAGGCTTACAAGGCATTGTATCTTTAGATGGAAAATCATTAGAAGAACTTTTTATCGAATATTTTAGAAGTAGTAAAGAAGGAAAAGGACAAAACCCTAGTGCCACTTTGTTAAATTTATTTAAAGAAGTCACATCTATAGAAATTTCTGAATAATTTTTTGTAACAAAGGCAACGTTATAGATAGAAGTACTGGTCATATAGTTGTAATTATCATTAGTTCGTTAAAACAAAATCAAAAAGAATTATGAAAAAACAACTTTTGTTATGGATGATGGCCGTTGCTGGTCTTTTCGTTATCAGTTGCCAATCGCAAGAAGTAAGTCCTTCTGATGCAGACGGTGCTTTAGAAGCGGTACAAGTTTCGGCTGCCCGTAATGCTGCCACAACAGACACCGTAACTAAACAAAAATGCAAAGGACAACTTACGGCTGTTGACTCAACGGCTTTACCTGCGGCTATCATCACTTACCTCAACACCAACTATGCTGGTGCATTGGTGAAATTTGCTGGTACAGACCCCTCTGGACAGTATGTTGTAGGTATCGTTTTGAACAATGTTCATACAGGTTTGTTGTTTGACGCTAGTGGCAACTTTGTTCAATTGCTTAAACAATATGCTAAGAAAGCAAAATTAACGCCTGTTGATGCCGCTAGTTTGCCTGCTGCTATCACAACGTACATTAGTAGCAACTTCTCGGGTTATACCGTTAAGCGTGCAGGTACTGATGCCGACGGCAACTACTACGTAGCTATCACTAATACTACTGAAATCAGGGTATTGGTATTTGCTGCCGATGGTACTTTCACTAAAGAAGCTGATATTCCGCCAATGAATGGTGGTCGTGGTGGCAAAGGACCAAAACCAAGAAAAAAACAAGGGAATTAATACCGTACAACACCCAATTCTATCTTTATCATCATGAAAGCATATCCTTATGGGTATGCTTTTTTTGTTTTTGCAAAATTGATTTTCCTGTTAAAAATGCTTATTTCTATGGTATATTTGCTTCTTATGAAGCACATTCCCTTCCATAACCTTTTAAAATGAAAAAAATCTTCCTTTCCCTGGGCATGATTTTGTGCCTAACCTTGAGTACTTTGGCTCAAAAAAATAGCAAAGCGTTTTATTTATTGGTTGGTACTTACACCGCCAAAACCAGTAAAGGGCTTTACGTCTATAAATTCGATACTCAAACAGGCGACCTCAAATACATCAGCGAAGCCAGTGGCGTAAAAAACCCTTCTTTTCTCACCATCAGTAAAGATAAAAAATCGGTGTATTCTGTAGGCGAAACCGACGGCGGTGGAGCGGTAAATTCCTTTGCATTTAATGCTAGTACGGGACAAATAGCCCTCAAAAACACCCAGTCGGCTGGCGGCGCTGGCCCTTGCCATATTACAATCGACAAAACCAACAAATGGGTTATTGTAGGAAATTACGGTGCTGGAAGCCTGAGTATCTTGCCTGTGCTTCCTGACGGCTCGTTGGGAAGTGCCACCCAAACGATTCAGCATACGGGTAGTTCTATCAATACCGAACGCCAAAACGCTCCACACGTGCATTCTATCAATATTGCACCCAATAATAAAGACGTATTCGTTCCTGATTTGGGTACAGATAAAATATTTACCTACCGTCTCAACGCACTTGATGGTAGCCTCACGCCAGGCAATCCTCCTTTTACGGCGGTGATTCCTGGCTCGGGACCAAGACATTTTACGTTTCATCCTAAAGGAAGATTTGCCTATGTTATTGAAGAACTTTCGGCAACCGTGACGGCTTTTCATTATACCGCAGGAAAGCTAAAAGCTTTCCAAACCATCAATACCTTGCCTGCCGACTATACGGGTCGTAAATGGTGTGCCGACATTCATATCTCACCAGATGGGAAGTTTTTGTATGCTTCTAACAGAGCACACGAAAGCATTACGGTGTATGCCATCAATCCTCGCACAGGCGAATTGACGTGGGTTGATAATACTTCGGTAGAAGGCAAAACGCCTCGCAATTTTATGATAGACCCTACAGGAAAATACGTCTTGGTAGCTAACCAAGATTCTGATAATATCAACGTATTCAAGAGAGATGCAAGCACAGGGAAATTGACTTTTACAGGAAAATCGGCTACGGTTTCGATGCCTGTTTGCTTGAAAGCTGTAGAATAAGCAAAAGCTCGGATTTTGGCATAAATCTTCCAAAATCCGAGCTTTTTTTACAAATACGGTGTGATTTTTATTCAAAAATTACATAAAAACGATAGTTCAAAGCATCGAAATGTCCTTGCATTTGGCTCAGAAAATCGGGATTATTGAGCCAAAAGTTGAGCACATTTTCTACCCTTTCTTGTGGTGTTCCGTTCGGGAAAAGCTTGTGTTTGAGGGCTAACAATTGATTTACCTCGGTTTCGTGGTTGCGTTCTTCGGCTTTTTTCAATCGCTTTTCTAAATGCTCCAAACTGTTAAATAATTTTTGTTGTTCGCCTTTGACAGCTCCTTCGAGGGTTTTATCTATTTTGATAGCTTTAGCCAAAATTTCTTCAAAAATTCCCCCAAATGCTTGTACATTTTCGGCAAGGCTTAGTTGATTTTGGGAGTTTTTTTCAATGAAATTTTTCTTGAGCTGAATTTCATCCAAGAATAATTCTTCTACAGTTAAGCCTAATTTTTCGATTTTCTTTTGCGAAGCTTTATTAACAATCAGGGCAAAATTACGAGGCAGTAACAAAGGGAATGTTTCTTGATATGCTTCAAAAACACCTTTCAACTGCAACCAATAAGGTACTTCTGATGGTCCACCGATATAAGCTAAATTGGGCAAAATCACCTCTTCGTACAAAGGTCGTAGCACGACATTCGGACTAAAATATTCGGGGTTCGTTTCTACGAGTGAAAGGATTTCGGCTTGCGTAAATTGTATATCGGTATGAAGAACTTTATAGAATCCATCTTCTAAAACCAATCGCTCTCGCAAGCCGTCTTGTAGGTAAAAGAAGTTGATTTCACGGGGAGAAATTTGGGTTTTATAGCCCAAATCTTCCAGTTGTTGCGTTGTAGTATTTACTTGTTTCCAAGCGGTATGTTGCAATAAATCGTCTTTGATAACAGGCTTAAATAAGGCTTTTAGTTGGGCATCGTCGGCATCAATACAAAGCAAACCTGCTGCCCCAAACCATTCGTGGATATAACATCGAACGGCATCGGCTAAGGTTTTTTCTTGTAAATATGCTTTTTTGAATACCTCTGGACAATCGGGTAGTTGTGCGATAAGCGTCGCTAATTCTTGGGGATTCATACGACCAACCGCTCCTTTTTGGCTTGTTTCCCACGAATGCGTTTGACCAAATAAGCTAAAATGATTGATTTCGGCAAAATCGTGGTCTTCGGTCGCCATCCAATACACAGGCACAAACTTATACGCAGGATAAGCCTCTTGCAGGGCTTTTGCCAAATTAATGGTTGTAATGAGTTTATAAATAATGTAAAGTGGCCCCGTAAAAATATTCAATTGGTGTCCTGTTGTCACCGTAAAAGTATTATCATCTAACAAGACCGAAAAATCTGGGGCATCCTCAATATGTGCATATTGTTTACGCAAGGTATCAACCAAAATTTGTCGTTTTTCTAGTGAAAAACGCTTTTCTTTGAGTTGGGCTTCAAATCCTGCAAGGTCGGGATAATTCCCATAAAAACCTGTAAGTGAGGGCGATTGTTGGATATAATCGAGAAATAGAGAAGAAAACTGACCTGTAGTTGCTAATGGCAAAGTTTGTACCTGCATGACGCTGACGATATGCCCAAAGGCATTGCTAAAATTTAGGAAAATGTTTTTTCGTTTTTAAAACAAAACTAAAGAACAAACGCACAAATCCTAAAGTTTGTTCTTTTTGTGCCATGTTTTAGATAAAAGTTCCCTTTAGCCCTATTAACGACCATACTTTTGGTTGATTTTATCATACAATTGTTTAGGAACTGGCGACTCATACGACGGTTGTTTGACTTCGGGTTTAATCCATTCTAAATGTCCTTTTACCCAAGCATACGCCAACCCCAAAATCAGAATACCGATAAAAATAAGCATTTCGACAATGGCAAACCAACCCCAAATGCCATCGGTGTCTTGCATGAGTTGTTCGTTGCCAAAAACCGTAGCCCAAGGAAAAATGAAAATCAGTTCTACTTCAAAAAGTACAAATAAAAGGGCTATCACATAAAACTGGATATTAAACCGCACATTGGCATTGCCGTCGGGTTCTTCGCCTGATTCATAAGTAGAAAGCTTTTCTTCATTGGGGCGATTGGGGCGTAATAATTTTCCCGTAAAAAGCAGTACTGCCGTAAATGCAATTGCCGTAATAATGAATAAAAGTATATAGCCAAAATCTGTAAGCATGGTTCAAATAATTGATATAGGATTTTTACTTCTTTCTCATATTAAAATACCCTTTGATAACCGTAAAGGTTGTAATGACGAGAAAAAACAAAATGATATAATGAACATAATTGATAATCCAAGGGAATTTAATCCCAAACCAGTAACCTCCCCCAACGAGCGAAACCACCCATATTGCTGCACCAGCCAAATTGAGCAACAAATATTTAGGATAATTCATTTTGGTAATACCTGCCAAAATAGGGGCAAAAGTACGAATGTAAGGCAAAAACCGACTGATAATGAGTGCTTGGCTGCCATATTTATCAAAAAAATCTTTTGTTGCTTCGAGGTGTTTGCGTTTGAAATACCAATTATCTTTCCGATGCTCTAAGGTTGTACCGAAATAACGCCCAAAAACAAAGCCTGTGAGCGAGCCTAATACTGCTGCTACAAACAAATACAACAACACTGTACCAATAGTATAGTGTAACAATCCACTTCCCACAAAAACCCCAATTAAAAAAAACAAATAATCACCCGGTAAAAAAAAGGCAAAAAATAAGCCATTTTCAGCATATACTACAAAGGTTATGGCAAATAGCCCAGCATTTATAATCTCCTTTGAATCAGAAAGATACCTAATAATCTGTGATACATCCATGAATGTTTACATTTTCATGTTACAGGTTCGAAATCGTCACTACGTAACGGACTTGCAAGTTACAATTTAAAATGATTGCAACGCATAAACTGAAAATAATCATTTTGTAATCTATGCACCCTGTTACATCAAGTCGGAAAGTTCGAGCCAACGGAGTTCTTTTTCATCCAGTTGCTCCGTAATTTGCTCAATTTCTTTTGCCCACGCAGCCAGTTCGCTATACGAACCTCCTGCGTTGAGTTGTACGGTAAGTTGTTGTTTTTTGGCTTCCAACCGAGCAATTTCTACGCCTAGCGTTTCGTATTCTTTTTGTTCTTTGAACGAAAGTTTAGGTTTATTGACAGGTGCTACAGGCTTGGTTTCTTTGGGCGTACTTTTGGTCGTTGCTTTGATTTCTTCCTTGTCTTTTGCTTCTTCCTCTTCTAACCAAGCCCTATAATCGGTATAGTTACCCGGAAAATCTCTAATAACCCCCTCTCCTTCAAACACAAATAAATGTTCAACCAATTTATCCATAAAATAACGGTCGTGCGAAACGAGCATCAAACAACCGCCAAATTCGAGTAAAAAATCTTCTAAAATATTCAAGGTTTGAATATCCAAATCGTTGGTTGGCTCATCAAGAATCAAAAAATTAGGGTTTTTGATGAGCACACGCATCAAGGCCAAACGGCGTTTTTCACCTCCCGATAGTTTTTCTACTTGAGTATATTGTACTTTGGGTTCAAATTTAAAATGGGTCAAAAACTGACTAGCCGTAATCGTTTGGCCATTTCCAAGCGTAACGTATTCGGCAATTTCAGTCACCAAATCTATCACTCTTTGCCCTGCTTTATAAGTCAAATCGCCTTGTTGGTAATAGCCATACACCACCGTTTCGCCAGTTATGATACTACCCGAATCTGGTTGTAATTGTTGCGTAACCATATTCAAAAAAGTAGATTTACCAGCCCCGTTTTTACCAATGATGCCAATTCTATCTTTCTTTTGAAATGTATAAGAAAAATCCGCCACGATTTTCTGCTCGCCAAAGCTTTTATACAAATGTTCAATTTCAAGAATTTTGCTGCCTTGTCGGGCCATTTTTACATTCAATTGCACCTTCGACTCATCTTTGGTTTGTGAGGCTTTGTCTTTCAAATCGTAGAAAGCATCAATACGGTATTGGGCTTTTGTACCACGAGCTTTGGGCTGGCGACGCATCCATTCGAGTTCGGTGCGTAACAAGTTTTTCGCTTTGTCGATACTGGCAGCTTCGCTTGCTTCTCTTTCAGCTTTTTTCTCTAAAAAATACGCATAATTGCCTTTATATGGATACACTTTCCCTTGGTCTAATTCTACAATATTGTTACAAACTCTATCCAAAAAATAGCGGTCGTGGGTAACAAGCAACAAAGTAATATTCTGTGAAGAAAGGGTCTGTTCTAGCCATTCGATGGTTTCTAAATCCAAATGGTTGGTAGGCTCATCCATGATAATCAAATCTGGCTCGTCTATCAAGATTTTTGCCATAGCCACCCTTTTGCGTTGCCCCCCCGAAAGAGCCGAGATAGGTCTTTCGAGGTCGTGTATGCCCAATTTTCCCAAGATTTGTTCTACTTTACTTTCGTAATCCCAAGCTTGGTGAGTATCCATCAACTCTATGGCTTTCCCCAATTCGTCGTCGTTGGCATGCAGCATGGCTTTTTCGTAGGCTTTGATGGCAAGCACACTTGGCGAATCGCCCGTAAATAGCGAATCAACCACCGAAAGGCTTTCATTAAAAACGGGATTTTGGGATAAATACCCTACAGAAATGCCCTTTCTTAGGCTTACCGTTCCTTCGTCGGCAGGAATTACGCCTGCAAGCACATTCATCAAGGTTGTTTTGCCAGAGCCATTTTGTCCGACTAAGGCAACTTTGTCACCTTTTAAAATACCAAAATTGATATTTTTGAATAACCAGCGTTCGCTGAAATTTTTAGATATATTCTCTGCCGATAAATAATTCATTCTTTTTGAGCGTAGGCACGTGCCTTGTTTAGCAAAATTTGGGGCAAAATTACGTAAAAAAAGCCGTATCGTGGAGATACGGCTCTAAAACTATTCGCTGGTGTTGGTAGTACTTTTCGGGTATTTGACTGTATATTGTATCGTTAGCTTCTTTTGTTGCGTAGCGGGCAAGTTCAACCGCCAAGTAACTTTCCCCGAATCTTCATCTACAATCGCTTCGGGAGCAGCTTTGTCATACACTTCTATTTCTTTGAATTTTGATACGGGGAATTGGTCTTCTACCAGCAAATTAATAGGGTATTTTTTGGTATTGCGTAGCTCGATTTCATACCGCATATTGTCTATTTTATTGCTACCAAGGAATTGTTTTCGCTGCAATTCGGTTTGTTTTTTTCGTGTAACCAAAATATTTTTATCTCGTCCTAATGCAAAAACTAACGTATCGTCATGTTTCAATGATAATTCACTTTTCCCAATATAAGTACCTTCTAAATAAAGGTTTACTTCGCCATCGAGCAAATTGTATTTTTCCCAGTCTTGGACTTTGGCTTGTAAAAATACATCTGTATCAATTTTAGGAATCACTTTGTATTCATAAAAAGCGGGAATATCTTCTTCTTTCAGGTCGATGGTATGCGTTTCGGCATCCGAAGCAATGGTCGTAGGCGTTACTACGTCGAAATTCAAACTTGTGGGGGCTTCTGTTTCCTCAATATTGGTCAACACAGGGGCATCGTCACTTTTTCGTTTGACCGTTGATACCGCTCCTGTCACAGACCTTTTGTATTGAGCACCATATCCCGTTACGACAACTTCTTGTAAAGATTGATTATCGGCTTCCAATGTTACGTCGAGGACACTGCCATGCACTTTTTGCTTTTGGGTTTTATAGCCTACGTAAGAAAAAGTGAGTTCTGCACCTCTTTTTTGTAAATTTAAGGGTAAGGCAAGGCGATAATTACCATTTCCGTCCGTTGACGTGCCAAAACTCGTACCCGTAATAGCAATTGATACGCCAGGTAACGCCTCTTTTGATTGTAAATCTTTGACAGAACCTTTCACTTCTGTAAGGTTAGTAGAAGTATTTTCAACCCCATTATAATAGTAAGAATAATCATTGGCTTCGCCCCAATACCATTTTTTGAGTTCGGGAGGTGTGGCATTTTTCTTAGGGTTTGCCGTAGAAAAACGCAACTTTACCGCTTTCCAATCTTCGCCCGAATACTGATACAGATAAGCTTTGTAGGCAAGTCGCAAGGGTTTCAATACATTTTCTACCCGTACATCATAGGTTGGTATCCAGCCTGCTTCTTTCACATAATACGATAACGTAAAAGCCACATCTTGCAAAGCTTCTTTGGTTTCAACCGTCACCAAGGCTTCCGAAATATTGGCGGTTTGTTTTTCTGTTAGCTCGGTCAGTTCTTGGTTATGTCGTTTTTTTTCTTCTTCCAATGCCTGCATACTTCTTTCTATTTCGAGTTGTTTGTTCAAAACTTCCGTCATACGTTGGCGTTGAAAATCGACCAATAGTTTGAGTTCTTCTACCTTGGCAGAAGCGGCTGTTCCAACGGTTTGGTTTTTCACGAGCAATTCTTCCTCTCTTTTATAAACCGTAAGCATGGCTTTAAAATTCTTTATTTTTGCATCAATGGCTGTTTTTTGGTCTTCGTGCTTTTTGATTTCCTCTTGCTTTTCTTTTTTTACATCATTCAGACGGTGTTCTACAGCCAATACACGTACCCGTGTATCCACGCTTATTTGTAAACTTTTGGCATCGAGGGTTGCAGCAAGACCCGAAAAGAGTAATTCGGTTTTTCCTGCGGGCAAATCTATTTTTGCTTTTCTGGAAATCTGAGCTCCATCGGGAAAAACGGTGACAGCTTCAATTTTTGAAGCAGCAGGTTGGTTAATAAGCACTGGTGTAAACCATAGCCCATGTAGAAACAAAAAAAATGCAGTTATCATATATGTTAAATAATTGTTTAGTTGCAAAATGTTGCTTATATCCCTCTTTGTAGCATACGTTTTAAAGAGGCAAACTTATATTTTATCCCGATGCTTAAACCAATCCAGCCGTCATTTGGTGTATCGCTGTAAGAATATTGCCCTGAAGTAGTCGTTCTGTCAATTAAATTATAAGGAGTTGTTCCATCTAATTTATCGGATGTCACCCAATTATAGGTAAAAGTTACATTCAAATACACCTGCGGAAGCAGTTTCCAATCGCCTGTTACCTCTACAGGAACGCTCCATTCTCTCGTATAGTATATGCCTGCATTTCCAATACCTATGCCATAGGGCTGAAACAAAGGAGTATGCTTACTGCTTGCGTCGGCAGTTGTTCGCAAAAACGCCCCCGATGATAAATCGTAAACATCTGTATGAAAACGCAGAAATCCTAATCCAGCCGACAAATATAAGTTAAATTCTGGTTTATTATCTCTTTTTATCAATTGATAAATATTGATTACCGCCATATTACTCCATTGAAAATATGTTGTTTGAGCATAAGCTTGATAAGGAAAAGCATTCATTCCAAGCAAATTACCTAATTGGAATTGTGTTTTGAGGTGAAAAATAGGAGAAATTCCTTTTTCTATGGCAAGTAATCCGTACAAACTTGGTTGTTCCCAAGTACCGAGTTCTCCTAGTAAAACATGAGAACCAGCCTTTAGAGTTAATGAAAAACCGTCAATATAGCGGTACATTTTGTAGGATGTTTTTTGAGCAAAAGAGCCACAAGAGTAGATGCTCATGAGTAGTACAAACAGGTGCTTTTTCATAAATGTAATATTTAATATAGAACAGAAGTAATGTATTTATTTGATAATCAACCAAATGTAAGACAAAAAATAGTATATCACAATTTCTTTATTCATTTTTATTGATAAAATATACATTCAGGCGTAAAAACCACGTTTAAACGCCAAAGAGGGTCACTGTAGCAGTGACCCTTTGTTTGGTATTTGTTAATATTCTGGAGCTTTTTTACTTTCCCGCATTTGATTGCAGTATCATCAACGGTAGTAGGCTTAACTGCTCTGTTCGAGATGGGAAGAGGTGAACACTACTC
>JACCDQ010104691.1_pt1 | contig 15421 bp, 17 predicted proteins | sample 7446031 | NCBI WGS metagenome assembly JACCDQ01 (sample SAMN15323442, study PRJNA562643) | freshwater metagenome | isolation source: river surface water | place: USA:Blue River Watershed | collected 2017-08-17
ACCAGTTTTGATCGCTGGACCGGGCTGCGTTGCGCTGGCATCAGGCCGCGCAATGCACCTCGTGCCAGACGCCAAAAAAAACGGCCGGGGAAACCCGGCCGTTTTTCATGCTGCGACGCTGGGCGGTCTCAGCCGTAGGCGCCGCCGGTCAGCCACAGGTCGAAGGCACGTGCGATCACGGTCAGCAGCAGCGTCGCGCCATAGAACAGGTTGGCGACCATCAGCGCAGCGACGAACCAATGGCTGTCCGATTGCACGCCCGAGTCCGGGTTGTAGGTGGCGTCCCATTTTTCATCAGACATCAAGCCGATCACGAACGTCTCGATGCAGGCGATGAGCATCGACAAGACCAAAGGGATCGCATTGATCAGCAGAGGGCGGCTGGGGTCCGTCGCCATGATGGCGGCCGTGGCCGGCAGGCTGGCTGCATGCAACCAGCCCCAACGGTCGCCCAGGCCGTGCAGGTAGAAGCGGTGGACGCCGAGCATGCCTAGCAAAAACGATAAGAAAGCGGTGAAGGTCTTGTTCTTGTGCGGGGAATTCATCGACGGTGGGAAATCGGTGCGGCAGGATAAATAAAGCGCGAAAAGGGCTGAAACCTGTGGAAATTCAAGGCAGTCAACACCGCTCACCGCGCGGGAATGGTCAGAAAATGTTGCCGGTTTTGTACCTTGCCAGCAATTTTTCTGCAGCCGCCAGTGTGCCGCAGCCCAGCATTCCGCGCAAACCGGAGGCCCGGTTCATCCGGGCGCTTGTTGCCGGTAGGGGAAAACCGGTATAATCGCGGACTTTTCCCCGTCCGTACCCCCTTTTTTTCGAGAAGATCATGGTCGTTATTCGTCTGTCCCGTGGTGGCGCCAAGAAGCGCCCGTTCTACAACATCGTCGCAACCGATTCGCGCAACCGTCGCGATGGTCGCTTCATCGAGCGTATCGGTTTCTACAACCCGATCGCCGCCGGCCAGGCCCAAGGCTTCAGCGTCAAGGAAGACCGCCTGAGCTACTGGACCGGCGTTGGCGCGCAGCTGTCGCCGACCGTCGAGCGTCTGGTCAAGGCCAACGCCAAGAAAGCAGCCTGATTTGGCGGTAAGCAGTACTGCAGGAATTCCGGTTCCTGAAGATCTGGTGCTGGTGGCGCATGTAACAGGCGCCTACGGTATCCACGGATGGATCAGGCTCAGGCCCTATTCGTCCGAAGCCAGCGCATTGCTGAGCGCGAAGACCTGGTGGCTGGACAAGCCAGCCCTGCGTGATGTGGATGTCATGCAGGTGCGCACCCAGGGCGAGGACATCGTCGCGCAACTGGTCGGCGTGCCCGACCGTAATGGCGCCGAGTTGCTGAAAGGCGCTACCGTGCAGATCCGCCGGGCGCATTTCCCGCCGCTGGACGACAACGAGTTCTACTGGATCGACCTGATCGGTCATGCGGTCGAAAACCTGCGCGGCGACGCGCTCGGTACCGTCGCCGGACTGATCGACAACGGTGCTCACCCGATACTGCGGGTCGAGCTTCCTGCGCAAGGTACGGACGAGGCGCAGGAACTGTTGATACCCTTTGTCGATCGCTTCGTGACGGAAGTCGATACCGCCGGCAAGAAAATCAAAGTGGATTGGGAACGCGATTACTGATCGCCTCCTGTCCGAAGGGACGACAGTCCCGCAGCAGGGGAGAGCGATGCAGTTTGACGTGATCACGCTATTCCCCGAGATGTTTACGGCGCTGACCGCATCCGGCATTACGCGGCGTGCATTCGAGCAGCAGAAGCTGGGCCTGACGCTATGGAATCCGCGTGATTTCACCAGCGACAAGCACCGCACCGTGGATGACCGCCCGTATGGCGGTGGCCCCGGGATGGTGATGATGGCAGCCCCGCTGGAAGCTGCGATTACGGCAGCACGCGCGCGGCAGCAGGAAGCAGGATTGCCGAAACCGCGCACGGTCTACCTGTCGCCGCAAGGTGCACCACTGAATCACCGCAAGGTGACGCAGCTGGCAGCCGAACCGGGACTGGTGCTGTTGTGCGGAAGGTATGAAGCCGTCGACCAGCGCCTCATCGAGCGCTGTGTCGATGAAGAGATCAGCCTCGGCGATTTCGTGTTGTCCGGTGGTGAGTTGCCAGCGATGGCGCTGATGGATGCCGTGATTCGTTTGCTGCCCGGCGTGTTGAATGACGATGCATCGGCGGTCGAAGACAGTTTCGTCAACGGCTTGCTTGATTGCCCGCACTACACGCGACCGGAAGTCTACGAAGGCCAGCCGGTACCGGCGGTGCTGCTTGGCGGCCACCATGGCGAGATCGCGAAGTGGCGGCGCGAGCAGGCACTGAAGGCAACGCTCGAGAAGCGGCCCGAATTGCTGGAGCAGGCGCGCAAGGAAGGATTGCTCGGCAAGGCTGATGAAGCCGTGCTGAAGAAGTACCAGGCAAGCTAAGCAGTAACTAAGCAGTAGCAGGCAAGTTCGCAGCACCGCAGCCGTACCGCAACAGTAAAAGCAGTGGCAGCAAAGTAGTAAGCTCAGGCGTCGCCTGATTTTGATAACCCCATCCTCTACCGGGCACAACGCAATGACAGCGCCGGCAAGATGGTCCAGGAGAAAAGACATGGATCTGATCCAGCAACTCGAGCAGGAAGAAATTTCCCGCCTCGGCAAGAACATCCCCGAATTCGCACCGGGCGACACCGTCATCGTCAGCGTGAACGTGGTTGAAGGTAACCGCAAGCGCGTTCAGGCGTACGAAGGCGTCGTAATCTCGCGCCGTAACCGTGGCCTGAACTCGAACTTCATCGTCCGCAAGATTTCGTCGGGCGAAGGCGTCGAGCGTACCTTCCAGCTGTACTCGCCGCTGATCGCGTCGATCGAAGTGAAGCGTCGCGGTGACGTCCGTCGCGCCAAGCTGTACTACCTGCGTGAGCGTTCGGGCAAGTCCGCACGTATCCGCGAAAAGCTGCCGACCCGTCGTACTGCAGCCGCAGCGGAGTAATCCTCGCGACTCGCAAAGAACAAGGGCACCTGCGGGTGCCCTTTTCTTTTTGTTCTTCGTCCCTGCCTGAACTAATGCCGAACCTGCGTTAACGCCGACCCTGCGGTACGATCCTGCAATAAGACACGGACGCCAGTTGAATCAAGCACATTGAATCAAGCACGTTGAATGAAGCAGGCAGCATGAAGCACAAGATCATCGATCCCACCCTCGCGCCCGTCGATGCGCTGGCCGGCGAACCACCGGTCCCGGCCGCACAGCTGGTGCCCGACTGGCTGCGTGAGCGCTTCCGCGCGCCGGTGGCCTGGTCGCCCGAGTTCGGCGATGACGAGGAAAAGAATTTTTCCGGCCGCGCGGCGGTGCCGGCCGCCGTGCTGGTGCCAATGGTGGTGCGCGACGAGGGGCTGCGCATGCTGCTGACGATGCGCACTGCCCACCTGCATGACCACGCGGGCCAGATCAGCTTCCCCGGCGGTCGCGTCGATCCGGAAGATGAAGATGCCATCGCCACCGCGCTGCGCGAGACTGAAGAAGAGATCGGCCTGGCGCGCAGGCATATCGAAGTCATCGGCAGCCTGCCCGACTACCAGACCGGTACCGGCTTCAGGGTCACGCCAGTGGTCGCGCTGGTGCACCCGCCGTTCGAGCTGGCGGCTGACGAATTCGAAGTCGCCGAAATCTTCGAAGTACCGCTGGACTTCCTGATGGATGGCGCCAATCATCAGCTGCGCAGCGCCGAGTTTCCGAATCGGCCGGGCCGGCGCAGCTTCTATGCCATGCCATGGGAGCGCTATTTCATCTGGGGGGCGACGGCGGCGATGCTGCGCAACCTGTATCACTTCCTGCGAGCCGAGGGCGAAGCGGGCCGGTAAATGCCGGTCGTGAAGGTTTGATTCCCGGCACCTGCTGCGTTATCTTACGAAACAATTCCTGACATAACACCCACCCCAGCCCTTCATGACTCTCTTCCCGATCCTGGTCGTCTTGCTGATCGAGCAGTTCCGGCCGCTTCGCAAAGATAACGCGCTCTACGGCTGGATCGTCGCCTTCGCCGCCCGCGTAGAGCACAGCTTCAATGCCGGTCGCCCCGAACATGGCCGCATGGCCTGGCTGGTGATGCTGTCGGTCCTGTTCATGCCGACGCTGCTCATCTACTGGCTGCTGGCCCTGCTGGGCCCGGTCGCGCAACTGGCCTGGTCCATCGTCATCGTTTACCTGACCCTGGGCTTCCGCCATTACAGCCATTACTTCACCTCGATCCAACTGGCGCTGAATGCGGGCGAATTACCCGAGGCGCGCCGCCTGCTGGCCGAATGGACCAAGGCCGACACCGTCGACATGGACGCCAAGGAAGTCGCGCGGCTGGCCGTCGAGAATGCGCTGGTCACCACCCACCGCAACGTGTTCGGCGTGTTCTTCTGGCTGCTGATGCCTTTCGGTCCGGCCGGCGCGGTGCTCTATCGCGTGGCCGAATACCTGGCGCGCGCATGGAACGAGCCCGAGCACCTGCGGCAGGAAGGCTTCGGCCATTTTGCCGCCCGCGCGTTCTACTACATCGACTGGGTGCCGGCGCGCCTGACCGCCATCGCCTTCGCGATCGTCGGCAACTTCGAGGATTCGGTCTATGCGTGGCGCAATTTCGCGCGCCGCTGGCGCGATGAATCGGTCGGCATCATCCTGTCGGCCGGTGGTGGTGCCATGGGGGTGCGGCTGGGTACGCCGGCCGAATATGCGCCCGACTTGCCGAATGTGGACGTCACCGTACTGGAGCCGGGGACCGATATCGACATCCTGCCCGGCGACGAACCGTCGGTGCGTTCGCTGCAAAGCACGGTCGGCCTGATCTGGCGCGCGCTTTTGTTATGGATTTTGCTACTGTTGATGATATCTGTCGCCAACTGGTTGGGTTAAACAGCGGCAAAACCCCTGTTATTTCCGACCATTTTGCTTTAGTTTCGCACTTCTCCTTGAGGTATGGCCACTGCCTCCGGTATCATGAGGCCTGATGTTGCGCTGCCGCAGAATAAACGCGGATTCCACCGACAAGGCTCAAGGAAAGTACGGCAAAGATGGCAAACCCGAACATTGAATCGACGATTACCCCTACCGATTTCATCATTCAGGGCCTGACCATCGCCGGTCGCCAGTTCCGTCCCAGCGACTGGGCCGATCGCCTGTGCGGCATCATGAGCCAGTTCCACCCCGACGCCGAACCCGGCTTCGACCGTCACCTGCGCTACTCGCCGTACGTGCGGCCAGGCCTGGTCGATGGCGTGCGTTCGGTGCTGGTCGATGCGCGTATCCACGACCTCGAGCCGCTGGCCTACCTGTTCCTGCGCGACTTCGCGCGTGACAACGACCTGCGCGTGATCGAAGCCAGCGTGATGGAGCAGGAAGAGCTCGAAGCCGCCTGAGTTCGCCCCCCAACAGCCCTCAACATCCCTCATCATCTCGGCGCAGCACTGCGTCAGCGGCTGCGCTACTGCTCCCGGTAGCAAATCCCTCCGAACAATTCTGCGGTAATCAATCAAGCCGCATGAATTGTTAGCGTAAGCACTAACAATCCCTGCAAATTCCTGTACGAAGCGCAAGCTCCGGCATTGCCTGAACACGCGTGATCGTCAGCCATGCCGTATGGTTTTCTTGCCGCCAGTTGTTTCGCCGTCTTGCCGCGGTGCGCTGGCTTGCGCACGCGCTTTGTTGAAGCTTTCAGCCTGATCGAATTGATGATCGCACTGGCCATCGCCGCGATCATTGCCGTGTTCACGGTACCGTCCTATCGCGACCACGTGCTGCGTTCGCGCATACCCGAAGCCACAAGTGGCCTGCTGTTGACCGGCATGCGGCTCGAACAGCATTACCAGGACCATCGCAGCTATGCGACTGCCGCCAGCAACTGCGGCGTCACGCTGCCACCGGCCGGACAATTCACGTTCAATTGCACGGTGCCTGCTGACGGACAGTCTTTCCTGCTGACCGCCGCCGGACGCGGCGACGGTTCGATGGCCAGCTTCGGCTACACGCTCGATCATCGCGGTACCCAGCGTACGACCGCCTTGCCCCCGGACTGGGGCACGGCGCCGGTCGACTGCTGGATCGAAAAAAGGCGGGCGGCATGCTGAGTCTGAAGCCACATCGTCGATGCGAAGCACTGAGCCTGATCGAGATGCTGATCACCATTTCGGTCGGCGCCATCATCCTTGCGCTCGGTGTGCCGTCCATGGCGCACTGGATGCATGCGGTCGAAGTGCGCAACAGTGCAAGCGACCTGGTCGCGGTGCTGCAGCTGGCGCGCAGCGAAGCCATCACACGCAACCAGGACATGCGGGTGACGCTGGGTGATGCGCAAGGGCACAGCGTATGGACGCTGGGCTGCGTCACAGTCACCGCCAGCTGTCCGCGCAGCTTGCGCGCTGCGGATGCGGCGACGCGTCCGGCACGCTGGGGAGCAAGCCCGAGCACCGGTGCCCCCGCATTGACGACGCCACTGGCGGCCGGACTGCGCATGCCGGCTTCCGTGACCTTCAATGCCTATGGCGCAGCGCCAGCGACAGGCAGTGGCAGCGAAGTCAACCGCATCGATGTATTGCATGCAGCCGATACGACAGTGCGGCGGCTGGTGGTGATACTGAGCGCCAGCGGCATGATTCGCTTGTGCGACCCGATGGCCGCAACCGGCGAACCCCAATCATGCAACTGATGCGGGATCACGTGCCGATGGGCATCCTGTCCTGCCTCATGCCGAAAAACCGGCGCGGCGGTTCGCTGGTCGATGCGCTGCTGGCCTTGCTGCTGTTCTCGGTCGGCATGCTGGCACTGCTGCGGCTGCTGTCTTCGGTGCTGGTCGAATCCGCGAACGCGCATTACCGCAACCAGGCCAGCCAGCTTGCATCGGCACTGGTGGCGCGGATGTGGAGCGGCGACCGTTCCCTGGCTTCCCTGCAGGCGCGCTATGGCGATGCCAGCGCCAACGATTACCAGGCATGGCTGGCGACGGTACAGGCCAGTTTGCCCGGCACCGATACGGCCGCGCTGCAGCCGGTCGTCAGCATCGATGCGCAACGCCGCGTTGCGATCACGCTGCAATGGAAAGCGCCGTCCGACCGCAGCGCGCACCAGATGCAGGTGCAGGCCATGATCAGCGATTGAAGATAGCCATGCCAGGACACACAGCCCGCCATGGCCATCTGACAGCAGGCGCAGGCCGCAGCATCGGTGCCCGCCTCTTCGTTGAACGCCTCTTCGTTGAACGCCCCTTCGTCGACCGCTCCTTTGCTGTCCGCCACATCGTTGCCCGCCACCGGGCCGGCAACAGCCTGGCCGAAATGATGGTGGGCCTGGCCGTGGGCATGATCGTGATGGCGCTCGTGCTGAAGGTCGGCGTGCTGTTCGACGCGCGCCGCAAATCTGTCTCCGGCATGTCGGCTGCCAATATCGATGGCACGCTGGCGATGCTGTCGCTGGTGCGCGAGTTGCGCATGGCCGGCAATGGACTGGGGCCGCCGGATGCGCTGCGCTGCGACCTGACGCGCGCTGCCGGCGTCACGCTGGGGCCGGTGATGCCCCTGCAGCCGCTGATCATCGTCAATGGTGCGGCCGGTGCGTCGGACAGCATCGAATTGCTATCCAGCGGCAAGCCGCAATCCTTGCCGGCCGCCCGCCTGGTGGCGGCCTTTGCGCCGGGCAGCGCCAGTCTCACGGTCGACAGTACCTTCGGAGTCGCTCCGGGCGATTGGCTGATGCTGCAGCAGGCCGGCACGACGCGTTGCCTGCTGCTGCAGGTCGAGCACGTACCGATCGGTGCCTACCGCATCGAGCCGGCCGCATTGCCGAACCTGGCCATGCCTGCGGGCGGGTATGGCGCGGGTAGCGCGCTGGTCAACCTCGGATCGGTGCACCGGTGGCGTTATGCGATCGGCGCCGATGCCACTCTGCAGCAGTCGCAATTCGATATCGCCAGCGGTCACTGGTCATCGAGCGCTGTGGCCAGCGACATCGTGAACCTGCAGGCGCAGTATGGGTTCGATGCACGGCCCGGCACACAGCCGGTACCCAGCGTAAGCTGGTGGAGTGACGATCTCGTCGATGCCGATGGCGATGGCACGGTCGGCAATGCCGGCGACTGGCAGCGCATGCTGGCCGTACGCATTGCTATCGTACTGCGCAGTGCACAGCGCAAGGAAGGGCCGTGCGATACGACAGCGCCAGTCTGGCGGGCAGGTGATTCGGTCACCGGGCAGCTGGGTCCGGTCACCCTGTTCATCGGCACCGCCGCCACTGCCCGTTGCTATCGCTATCGCGTGATCGAGGCCGAAGTCCCGTTGCGCAATGCGCTGTGGAGCGATGCATGAGCGCACGTCGAGACAAAGCTGCGTGGCGTGCTGGTGCAAGCGCTGCACAGCGCGCAAATATTCCGGAAGCTGGCGGCAGCCTGGTGGTCGCGCTCACATTGATGGTGGCCATGAGCGTCGCGGCGCTGGCGCTGGCCCGCATGGTGGGCACGGACCTGCTCTTGGCCGGCAATGCGGCATTCCGCGAATCGGCGGTGCTGGGTTCGGACGCGGGCACCGAGGCGGCCATTGCGTGGCTGGCCGCGCAAGCGTCGGCTGCCCCGGTGACAGCGTTGCAGGTCGACCAGCCAACGCTGGGCTATTACGCCAGCGTGCCCGATGGCTTGCTGGTCACCGGCGCGGCGGCGACTGGCACGGCGACCACGGTTGGCATCGACTGGGATGATGATGGCTGCGCGAGCCGCGGCGTGGCGCGCTGCCTGAAGGCGGCTCCGGCGCTGGCGCTCGATGGCGCAGGTAACCGCATACGCTTTGCGATCCATCGCATGTGCCGTCAGGCCGGCGCAACCCAGGGTGGCGGCAACAGCTGCCTGTCTTACCAGCCGGCCCAAGGCGGCGGGGGCAACCGCGGGCAACTGGGTTATGGCGCTGCGCTACGTATTCTGCCCGGTGAGCGCGTCTACTACCGCGTGACGACGCGCGTGCGCGGGCCGCGCAACACGACGGTGTTCACGCAAGTGCTGGTGCACCTGTGAAGCGCATGCGCCATCTCCTGCAAACCGCCGGGTTGGCCGGACCGCTGCTGGTTCTGGCACTGGCCATGGCGATCGCCATGCCCGCGCAGGCGCAAGCGCCCGCCAGCGCTGCGGGCACGGACATCGCCACCGCACCGCTGCGCTTCCTTGCTTCTCAGGTCGTCAAGCCCAACCTGTATTTCATCCTCGACGATTCATCGAGCATGCAATGGAGCTACCTCGGCGATGACGTCGTCATCAACGGCTATGAAAATACCGTCGGCTATCGCAGCAGTGCCTGCAACAAGATCTACTACAACCCCGCCATCAGCTATCCGGCGCCGGTCGATCATGCCGGCCAGCCGTATCCGGCACAGGATTTCAGCAGCGCGCTGTACGATGGCTTCCAGTCCGATTCGCTGCGCGTCAATCTGGCCACTGGCTTCATGCCCTGGCGCAGTGCCGACAGCAGCCCTGCGGTGCCGGCATCGACGACCACCGTGCGCTACACCGCCGACTGCTGGTCACAGGCCGGCAGTTGTACGCCTTCCCCGGCCTGGCCCAACCTGCCTGACGCGGCCCACTATTTCCTTTACACGGGCAACCAGTCCGATCATCTCGGCGACAACAGCGTCCATGATCACTGCAAGGACAAGTCCCTCGCGGCAGGTAGCCCGGCCGCCTCGCGCTGGCGCAAGGTGATCGTCGGTGCCGCCTCGGGTCCGAACGGCAGCGACGAGCGGCAGAACTTCACCAACTGGTTCAGCTACCACCGTACGCGCATGCTGACCATGAAAACCGCCGTCGGACGCGCATTCGCGTCCTTTGATGCCCGCACGCGCGTCGGCTACTCAACAACCAGCGAGACCGGTGTCGATGCCAGCCGCATCGGCTTCCTGCCGGTGCGCGACTTCGATGCTACGCAGCGCCAATCCTTCTACGGCAAGCTCTATGCTGTCGTCCCTGTCAGCGGCACACCCTTGCGCGGCGCACTGGCCAAGGCCGGTCAGCTGTATGCAGGCAAACTGCTGAAAGATGACAAGGATCCGGTGCGCTATTCGTGTCAGCAAAACTACACGCTGCTGTCGACCGATGGCTACTGGAACAACGATGGCGAAAGCGCCAGCTACGGACCGCTCACGTTGGACGGCAGCACCGAAGTCGGTGACACGGATCATGCGTTGCCGCGCCCGATGTTCGATGGCACGCCCGTCGGCCGGGCACGCGTCGCGACACTGACGATTTCGACCATCAACAACGCGCCGGTACCGGGCTTCAGTGGCGTCTACAGCATCACCGTCAATGGTGCAGTCATTACCAGCAGACCGGTCGCGGTCATGCATGCGGTGGCAGCCGATGCGCCCGTCGATGCTGCCGCGCTTGCGCGCTGGCTTGCCGCTGCCATCAATGTTGGTGGCTATCGTGCATTTGCCGTCCTGAATGTCGTCACCATCATTGCGCCGGCGTCGGCCGGCGACACCAGCAGTCGCCCGGTGATCGATGCGATCGGATCGCTGGCGATGACCGTGTCATCGTTTGCGCCGCCCACGGGGCAAAGGCCGCGGATGAATACGCTGTCGGATGTGGCCGCGTATTACGCGAATACTGATCTCAGGCAGCCCGTGTACGGCAACTGCGGCACCGGCATTGACCTGTGCGAGAACAATGTGCCCGCATTGCCGGGTCGGCTGTCCGGCAGCTTCCAGCACATGGTCACCTATACACTGGGGTTGGGAGCCAACGGAACGCTGCGTTATCGCGACGACTACGACACCGCCGCCGATGGCGATTTCCGCGCCATCGTCGATGGCAAGCTGGACTGGCCGGACCCGATCTTCTTTTCCGGTGGCGAACGCATCGACGACCTGTGGCATGCGGCGGTCAATGGCGGTGGCCGCTATTTCAGCGCTCGCAGTCCCGATGCATTGGCACGGGCCCTGGGCTCGGCGATGAGCGTGATACGTGCCAGTTCGGGGGCAGCGTCATCGGCCGCGACCAGCAGCCAGCAGCCGGTGCCCGGCGATGACCTGCTGTATGCGGCGGGCTACCGTACGGTGTATTGGGATGGCGATCTCGAGGCGCAGCGCATCACGCTGGTTGATGGGCGCGTGTCGCTGCAGACCGTGTGGTCCGCGTCCTACCAGCTTGACCGCATGGTCGGCGACGACAGCGATGCGCGCATGCTGCTGATGCCGTCGGCCAGCAGTACGAGCGGCTTGAAGGAGTTTCGCTGGAGCGCGATGGATGGCGGCGAGCAGGCACTGTTCAATGGTCTGTGCCCCGGCAGTGGACTGCGCCGCTTGTCGCAATGCATCGCCATGAGCGTGGCCGACCAGTCGCAAGCCGGCGGCCGAAGGCTGGTGGACTACCTGCGCGGACAGCGCGGCAACGAAGACCAGCCCAATCATGCACTGCGCCTGTTTCGGCAGCGTGATCACTTGCTGGGTGCCGCAGTGAATGCCTCGCCGCTGCATGTGGGCCAACCACCGTTTCGGTATGCCGATGACAATTACGGCGAATTCCGCGAGGTGGTCGCAGCGGACCGGCGTCGCATGCTCTACCTGCCAGCCAATGACGGCATGTTGCATGCATTCGATGCGCAGGGCGGACAGGAACGCTGGGCCTTCTTGCCGTCGGCCGTGTTGCCCGAGCTTTGGCGGCTGGCCGACCACAACTGGCCGAATGATTTCCGCTACCTGCATGACGGAACGCCCGTTGCGGGTGACGTCTGCCCGGCGGCGCCTGCCGCCCGATGCGCGGCGACGGCTTGGCGCACCATCCTCGTCGGTGGCCTTGGCGCCGGCGGCCGTGCCTTCTATGCGCTCGACGTCACGCAGCCTGACCGGCCTGCATTACTGTGGCAATTCGATGTGACGCGCGAAGCCAATCTCGGGCTGGCGATGGGTCGCCCGCTGATCACCAAGCGTCGCGATGGGCGCTGGGTTGTCGTGCTTGCTTCCGGATATGCGAACGTCAACCCGGGCAACGGGCATGGCATGCTGTTCGTGCTCGATGCGTGGACTGGCAGTGTGCTGTCGCGCATCGATACCGGGGCGGGCAGTCCATCGGTGCCGGCCGGACTGGCCCAGATCAATGCCTGGATAGACAGCACCCTCGACAACACGGCCGCGCGGCTGTACGGCGGCGACTTGCTGGGCAATGTGTGGCGCTTCGACATTGATGCCGGAAGCACGGGCAGCCCATCGGGCAGCGCCTCGAGCAGCGCATCGAGCAGCCTATCGAGCAGCCTATCGAGCAGCCCATCGAGCGGCGCATCTGGCAGTGCATCAGCGGGCACGCAAGCTGCGCAAGGCACGGCAACCCTGCTGGCCCGGCTCGACTATGGCGGGCGGGCGCAGCCGATCACCACCCGTCCCGAGCTGACGCTCAAGCGCGTAGGCAATCGGCAGGTCTCGCTAGTCACGGTCGCCACCGGCAGGCTGCTCGGCGTCAGCGACATCGCCGACAAGTCCGTGCAGTCGATCTATACCTTCCGCGACGAGCTTGGTCCGCAGGGGCTTGGCCAGCTGCAGGGATCGGCACGCATGGTGAAGCAGCAGCTGTTGCCGTCGGGCGCCGATGAGCGCAGCGTCAGCGCCAATGCCGTCGACTGGACGACGGACGATGGCTGGTACCTGAACCTGGATGCCGAGCCCGGCTCCGGTGAACGCGTCACCCTCGACCCCGAGCAACAACTGGGCATCCTGCGCGTGATTGCCAATGTGCCAGACAGTGCCGCCTGCCAGCCCCATGCGCAAGCCTGGGTTTATCAGTTCGATGTGTATACCGGCTCCCATCTGCCCGTCGCCGGGGCCACCGTCATTGCGCGCAAGCTGGATCAGCAGGGCTTGATCAGCGGCGTGAAGACGGTCTGGATCGATGGTCGGACCACAGCCTTGCTGACGGATGAAACCGGCAAGATCACTACCTTGCCGGGTTCCGCGCCGGTCGCCACGGGCAGTAGCCTGCGACGCGTGTCATGGCGCGAACTGGACTGACGCAGCGGCAGTTCGCCTGCGCGGTGCTGGCTGTGCTGGTGTCGCTGCTATCGTTCGCGGGCGTGTTGCAGGGGAGGCGCGCAGGGTGGCAGGGGCAGGGCGGCAGCAGGTCCGATGCAGGATCGCTGCTGGCCGTCCGCCTGTACCAGCCCGCCACAAAGGAGACTGTGCAGGACCCGATGGAGCAGCCCGTTGCTGAGGCTACCCATGCTTCCTTCAGCGCGCCGATCAGCGAGACAATCGGCGAGACAATCGGCGAGACAATCGGCGAGACAATCGGCGAGACGATCGCCGAAGCAATGACGCCAACTGCAGGCTATGTGCCGGCAGCCGAATTGAGTGAACGGCCGATCTTGCTGCAAGACCTTGATCCTGTACTTGAGTTATCCGCATCGGCGGTCGCACCCGCAGACCGGCCAGCCATCGCAGATGTCGCTGGCATATCCACCGCGACAGGCATGCTGCTGATCAATCAGCAGGGCAGTGTGGACCGCTTGCTGTTTGATCCGCCCGGCTATCCGCGCTACCTTGAAGACATGCTGGCGTTGCGCTTTGCCGATGTGCGTTTCCGTCCGGGAAAAATCGATGGCAAGCCGGTGCCCAGCGCGCTACGCATCATCGTGCAATTGCAGTGAAGGGGCGAACATGGACAGGACAGAGCGTGACCCTTTCGGCGACATCGCCGTGCCGGCCGATCGACTGTGGGGCGCGCAGACCCAGCGCTCGCTGCAACACTTTGCGATCTCGACCGAGCGCATGCCCGTTGCCTTGCTGATGGCATTGGCTGAGGTCAAGCGCGCGTGCGCCATCGTCAACCAGGTACTCGGACGCCTGCCCGCCGACAAGGCCCAGGCTATCGTGCAGGCAGCCGATGAAGTGATTGCCGGTCGCTGGCCGGAAGAATTCCCGTTGGCCATCTGGCAGACCGGCTCCGGTACCCAGACCAACATGAACATGAATGAGGTGCTGGCCAACCGCGGCTCCGAGCTGATGGGTGGCGGGCGCGGCGCGCAGCGCTTGCTGCATCCGAACGACGACGTAAACCTTGGCCAGTCATCGAATGATGTGTTCCCGACCGCCATGCATGTGGCCGCTGCGCAGGCCGTCGACCGTGAGTTGTTGCCGGCGCTGCAGCAGGTACGCCGCACGCTGGAGGCGAAGGCGACGCGCTATGCGTCGCTGGTGAAGCTCGGCCGCACCCATTTGCAGGATGCGACGCCGCTGACCCTGGGGCAGGAATTGTCGGGGTATGTCGCCCAGCTTGAACTGGCCGAGCAGGCCATACGCTCAGCACAACCCGGCTTGCTGCAGCTGGCTATCGGCGGCACCGCCGTCGGCACCGGGCTCAATACGCATGCCGCGTTCGGCCAGCGTGTCGCGGCCGAACTGGCAACGCGTTGCGGGCTGGCTTTCAGCAGCGCGCCCAACAAGTTCGCCGCGCTGGCCGGGCATGAGGCGATGGTCGTCGCCCACGGCGCACTGAGGGTACTGGCTTGCGCACTGACCAAGCTCGCCAATGACTTGCGCTGGCTGTCATCGGGGCCGCGCGCTGGCCTCGGCGAACTGATGCTGCCCGAGAATGAACCGGGCAGCTCCATCATGCCTGGCAAGGTCAACCCCACGCAGCCGGAAGCGATACTGATGCTGTGCTGTCAGGTGTTGGGCAATGATGTCACGCTCGGGATCGCGGCGGCCTCAGGCAACTTCGAGCTGAATGTCGCCAAGCCAGTCATAGCGCATGTGCACATGCAGAGCCTGAGGCTGCTGGCCGACGGCTTGCGCAGCCTCGACGCCCACTGCCTGCAGGGGATGGCGGCCGATGAAGCGCGCATCGCGGACAGCCTCGCACGCTCACTGATGCTGGTGACCGCGCTGGTACCCCAGCTGGGCTACGATGCGGCAGCAGGCATCGCCAAACTGGCGCACCGGCAGCACAGCAGCTTGCGCGATGCGGCCATCCAGTCCGGCGTCAGGGCTGAAGATTTCGACCGCTGGGTCCGGCCCGAGTCGATGACCCGGCCGGACCCCGAATGAGCAGGCGTCGCTACCTGGGCGTGCCGCGCCGGAACAGGTTCACGGCGGCCAGCAATATGACCGCGCCCAGCAGCGAAACCACCAGCGAGCCGAGGCTGAAGTCATTCTGGTTGATGGTGCCGGTCCCGAACAGCGGCGCTAGCAGCCAGCCACCCAGTAGTGCGCCGATGATGCCGACCACCACATTCAGAAACATCCCTTGCTGAGCATTGGTTCGCATGATCATGCTGGCGACCCAGCCCAAAATGCCGCCGATCACGATCCAGATGATGAAATTCATTTGCGCTCTCCCGGAAAAGGCGTGAACATCATTGACAGACTGAGAATTAGGCAGGCGCCGGGGCGACTGGTTCACCGCCTGCCCGCGATGGCTCGCTTGAAATC
>JACCDQ011969852.1_pt1 | contig 15411 bp, 16 predicted proteins | sample 7446031 | NCBI WGS metagenome assembly JACCDQ01 (sample SAMN15323442, study PRJNA562643) | freshwater metagenome | isolation source: river surface water | place: USA:Blue River Watershed | collected 2017-08-17
GCCTCTGTTGGAAAAAAACAAAAGCTAGCTTCGTGGCTCGTAATTCACATTCTTCACTCGGCGGATTCTAAAAATTATTTTGGAATTACAGCCTCACGAAAAGTGGGTGGAGCCGTCATTCGAAACAAACTCAAAAGATGGGTTCGAAATTGTGTACGAACTGAAAAATGGCCCGCAAAACTTGATTCAAAAACAGTTGTGTTCGTGTTCCGCGCACAACAGAACGAATCTTTTTACTCAAGCATTAAGTACTCTGAATTTAAAGAGCTTTTTCGAAAGATCTAATTATTCGAATACGATAGCTCGAGTATTAATTCTTTTTTATCAGGCTACGTTTGCTCATTTTTTGGGTGGTCGTTGTCGGTACTATCCCTCTTGTTCTTATTACGCTATTGAAGCCTATGAAAAACTTTCATTCTTTAGGGCCTCTATTCTTGTCCTCAAAAGATTGATGAATTGTCATCCATTTAGCCAAAAAGCCTTCTACGATCCCGTTCCAAGCTCTTCTCAAGAAATGAGTTTATCATGAATGATCAAAACGAATCTCCTTTTAGTAATCCTAGATTTTTAAGCGCAATTGTCCTTGTGTTTTTGTTTCTTTGGGGATGGCAGTACTATGTTACTAAGAAATACCCACCAGCTCCGGCCAACGTTGCCAAAGTAGAAAGTGCTTTGGGTTCAACTCAAAGTTTAGAAAAAACCCCAACAGCCACAACAGCTCCTGTTAAAAGTGATGCTGTTCTTGCTGAAAGCAATAAAAACAGCGTTGCTCTAGAAGAGAAGACGTTCCTCTACGAAGACGATCAGGTTAAATGGTCAATTTCTTCCTTTGGAATGGGTTTGAATTATGTTGAACTTAAAAAGTACACTGACAAAGAAAAGAAGCCCGTTGTTTATTCTCCGAGTGAAAAATTATTTGCAGCGCTTTCAGATGATCAACGCATTGTCTTCGACTTACAAAAAGTTAGCGACATTGAATACGTTGGAAAAGCGGTTGTGAACGGTGTACCGGTTACCCGAACACTTAAATACGACAAAGAAAAGTTTTACTTTCAGTCGTCGACAGAATTTCAAACCGGACTTAAAAATTTATCGTTTGTTTTGGCTGACAAAAAACACGCCATTTCTGGTGGAAACTTTTTGATGCCTTCTTTTGAAAAGCAGGACTTTCTTTATTTTGCCAAAGACAAAGTTCACACTGAGCATATTACTTCTGTAAAAGATGGAGAAAGCTTAAATGTTTCAGCCGATAACGTTGCATTGGCGTCGGTTAACTCTCAGTATTTTTCTCAGGCACTTATTGATAAGTCACAAATTGCTCCGGCAATTAAGATGGTTGTTCAAGGTGCTGCTGCAATCTTAAATGTGAATTATGATTTAAAGAACTCACAAATTACTAAATTAGATCAACTATATTTTGTTGGTCCGAAGTCACCCGACACTTTAAAACAAATTGATCCTCTTCTTCCTGAGGTTATGGATTACGGAATGTTTGCATTCATTTCTCGTCCCCTACTAATGCTAATGCGATTTATGCACGATATTCTTGGCAACTGGGGTTTAGCTATCATTGCACTAACCTTAGTGGTTCGTCTAATCATGCTACCTTTTAACATTATGTCGTTTAAGTCTTCGCGTGCGATGCAAAAAATTCAGCCTCAGCTGCAAGCGATTCGTGAAAAATATAAAAATGATCCTATGCAAGTAAATCGCGAAACGATGTCATTGATGAAACAAAACAACGCGAACCCATTAAGTGGATGTTTGCCAATGTTGATTCAGATTCCAATTTTTTTCGCATTATGGAGAACAATTGGTTCAAGTATTGAAATTTACCAACAACCTTTCTTTGGTTGGATTACCGATCTTAGTTCACATGATAAGTTTTTCGTTTTGCCTATTTTAATGGGTATTACGATGTATTTCCAACAGAAGCTTACTCCTACTACAATGGATCCAGCTCAGCAGAAGATTTTGAACTTCATGCCTATTATTTTTGGTGTGTTTATGTTGAGTTTGCCGAGCGGGTTGACGCTTTACAATTTTATAAGCGCATTATTTGGTGTGACTCAGCAGTATTTTTTATTAAAAGATAAATCAGCGGTTAAGACTGCAAAATAGAGGGAGATTTTCAGATGGCAGGATTTTTTAGCAAACTATTTGGTGGCGGCAAGAAGGAAGATCTTGAGTCAGTTGTCGAAGCGACCTTGAATGGCATTTTAGACAAGGGTGGATTTGATTTATCTTATGAACTTAATCTTTCAAAAAAAGATGATGTAACAGAAGTAAAGATTGAATTTTCTGGCAACGATGAAGAGCTATTAAAAGACTACAAGGGGCAATTGTTGGACGCCCTTCAGTTGATTATTAAACGTGTAACCCAGCATCATTTTGCTGAGACACAAACAAATGTAATTGTAGATTGCAACGGGTACAGACAAGAATCTGAAGCGGCTTTAATTGAACGTGCTGAGCACCTCAAATCAATCGCAATTGAACAAGGTAAATCGGTTTACTACCGCGCTCTTCCTCCAAAAGAAAGAAAAGTAGTTCATCAGTATTTAGCTCAAGATGGTCGTGTGAAAAGTCGTTCTTTAGGTGATGGACTTTATAAGAAAATTAAAATTTATCCAGCCAAAGCATCTGCCGCAGATATTGAAAGTGACGCTGGCGCAGAAGAAACTAATTAGTTTAGAATTTGGGTTTGTATGCAGTTTAGAAATGAACAGACAATTTGTGCCATTTCTACTGCTTACGGCCAAGGTGGGATTGCTGTAATACGAGTAAGCGGTCCACGAGCTCTTGAAATATCAAAGAAAATAATTCCCAAATTAAATACAAAAAAAATCGAATCTCATAAGGCCTATTTTTCAGAAGTTGTTGATTCTAAAAACAATAAGGTTGACGAGGTTCTTGCGACTTATTTTTCAACTGGAAAGTCTTTTACGGGCGACGAGGTTGTTGAAATTTCTTGCCACGGCAGTACCTATATTTCACAAAAAATCCTAGATTTATTGATTGAAAATGGTTGTTTTTTAGCTGAGCGAGGCGAGTTTACCTTTAGAGCTTTTATGAATAATCGTATCGATTTAGTGCAAGCTGAGTCGGTTTTGTCTTTGATTGAAAGTCAGAATGAGCTTTCTGCTAAAGTTGCTTTGCGTCAGTTAGATGGCCACGTTTCAAAAAGTTTTGATCATTTAGAGTCTGAATTAACTTGGTGTTTGGCTCACATTGAAGCTTCTATTGATTTTTCTACTGAAGGTATTGATGTTGTGGATACTCATGTGCTTATCCAAAAATTAAAGGGGATTAAATCTGAAGTTGATCGTCTTAATGAAACTTATAAATCCGGTAAGCTTTTAAAGGAAGGTATTAAATTAGTACTTTTGGGTAAACCTAATGCAGGCAAATCAAGCCTTCTGAATTTACTTGTTCAAGATGAAAAAGCTATAGTGACTGAAATTGCAGGAACAACCCGCGATGTGATTGAGGCAAAGACTGTATTTGGCGGCGTTCAATTTCAAATCAGTGATACGGCCGGCCTTCGCGAGACAAAAGATCAGGTTGAACTGATCGGTGTTGATCGTTCAAAGAAAGAAGCGCTAAAAGCCGATGTTCTTTGTGTTGTTTTAAGCTTAGACGAGCAAAGTACTTGGCAAGAGACTTTGGCTTTGGCTCATAAGGTCGGAGCGGCCAAAACTCTTTATCTTATCAATAAGTCTGATCTGTTTAATGACGTTCAAATTGAAGTTGTTAGAAAAAATTTACAAAATATTATCGAGTGTTTAGATCCTAAAAACGTTCTTTTAACCTCACATCTTGATCTAGGAACCCGAAGCAGAGTATTAAGTGGAGCTAAAGAGATTGTCGGTGACCTAAGTTACTTAGATCAGGCCATTATTTCTTCGGCTCGTCAGTTTGAAGGGGCTCAATATTGTAGCCAGATGATTGAAAAATCTTTGGCCGAATTAGAGCTAGATATCGGTGCCGAATTTGTGGCTATGTATTTAAAAGAAGCCCTGGTTTCGCTTCAGCGAATTTTGGGTAGGGTTTACGACGATCAAATTCTGGATCGGGTTTTCAAAGAATTCTGTCTAGGAAAGTAGTTTTAAGACGGGGATTAAATGTATTCATATGACGTGATTGTTGTAGGCGCAGGGCATGCTGGTGTTGAAGCTTGTTTGGCTGCCGCGCGACTTGGGCTTAAAACTTTATTAGTCACTACTAACTTGGAGCGAATTGCTTACATGTCTTGTAATCCATCTATCGGTGGTCTTGCCAAAGGGCACATGGTTCGTGAGTTAGATATTCTTGGTGGCCAAATGGGCATCGCTGCCGACAGATCTTGTATTCAATACAAAAGGTTAAATGCTAGTCGTGGGCCTGCAGTTCGTGGAACTCGAGTGCAAAGTGATAAACATGTTTACTCTGCTATACAGACGCAAACGATAATGTCGACAGCTAATCTTGAAGTAAAAGGTGCCGAAGTAAAAAGTTTAATTTTAAATGGCAGCCAGTGTGAGGGTGTTGTTCTTGGTGATGGTTCCAAGATTTCTTCTAAGTCTGTTGTTATAACTACAGGTACATTCATGAATGGAGTTATGCATTTTGGATTAAAACAAATTGCTGGGGGCCGAATCGGTGACAACGCTTCTGTTGGGTTGTCTGATCAGCTAGCCTCATTTGGGTTCGAAGTTAAACGTTTAAAGACAGGGACTCCTGCTCGTTTAGCGAAAGATAGTATTGACTGGAGCAAGACTGAGGAACAGTGGGGAGATAAAGCCTTTTATCCTTTCAGTCACACTTCAAAAAGAGAATTTTATTTACCTCAAGTAGCTTGCTATCTTTCTAGAACCACCGAGAAGACTCATGATATTATTCGTGCGAATTTAGATAAGTCTCCCATGTTTTGTGGAGTCATTGAAGGTGTTGGTCCTCGTTATTGTCCAAGCATAGAAGATAAAATAACTCGATTTGCAGATCGTGATTCACATCAAACCTTTTTAGAGCCTGAAGGTTTAAATTCAAACCTAATATACCTACAAGGAATTTCTACTTCTTTACCTGAAGATGTTCAGGATTCATTTTTAAAAACGATTCCTGGATTGGAAAATGTAAAGGTTGTTCGCTATGGTTATGCGGTTGAATATGATTATATTGAGCCGACTCAAATTTTTCATCGTTTAGAAACGCGCCCTATTCAAAATTTGTTTTTAGCTGGTCAGATTAACGGAACTAGTGGTTATGAAGAAGCGGCTGCTCAGGGTTTTGTTGCTGGGGTGAATGCAGCCTTTAAGATTTTGGGTCGGGATGAATTTATTCTTGATCGTGATGTCGCCTATACTGGGGTTTTAATTGATGACTTAGTTACAAAAGGAACTCGTGAGCCTTATAGAATGTTTACTTCTCGTGCTGAGCACAGGCTTGTTCTGCGAGAAGATAACACGATCGATCGTCTTGCCGAAGTTTCTAGAAAAATTGGTATTGTGTCCGACGAATCTTTGCTTCGTCTTGATTCTATAAAAGAGAAACGGTCGCAATTGCTTTCTAGACTTTCTAGTAATTCACTTTATCCTAAACCGGAAACTAATTTGATGGTAGAATCTCTTGGATCTAAGGCGCTATTAAAACCCGTTACGTATGCTGAATTTTTGCGGCGTCCTGAGGTTAATTTTGAGACACTTTCTATGTTGGGTTTTGAAACAGATAAAGATGCTGATGTTAACGATGCGGTTGAAATTGAGATTAAGTATTCTGGCTATGTTAAAAAGCAAAATGAAATTATTGCTCAAACGAAGAGGAATGAGGGCTTCCTATTACCATCTAATTTTGATTTTTCGTCTGTTAAGGGGCTTTCTAATGAGGAAATTGATAAATTAAATCGTGTTAAGCCTCGCACTTTGGGACAAGCCGAGCGGATCAGCGGCGTAAACCCTTCTGCTTTGCAAGCGATCATGATATATTTAAAGGGAAGAAGCTCTTTAATTGAACGTAAATCGAACGAGGTTTCTAATAATGGGCACGACGCCAAGCTCGACAGATTCAGCAGTACATTGGAGGATTAAAGATTGGTTTCCCGAACTGAGTTCGAGAACCCAAGATCAACTTCGACTTTATTTTGATGAACTTTTGAAATTTAATAAAGTTGTGAATCTTATTTCTTCTAAGACTATTTCGAACGCTGACGCGATTCACTTTGCAGACAGTATTCAAGCTTCTTTAATTGTTTCAAAAAAAGTTAATAAAAACAATGTATTATATGACATTGGAAGCGGCAATGGTTTTCCTGGTTTGGTCTACTCCATTCTTTTTCCGGATCAGAAACTGGCATTGGTTGATACTGATGAGCGTAAGTGTGAGTTTTTAAAACATGCGGCTCAGGTTTTGGGAAACGGAAATGTTGAGGTTTTTAATCGTAAGGTAGAATCTTTTGGTGTTGATTCTATAGAGCAGGCCATTTGTAGGGGTTTTGCGCCGCTTCCTCGTATTTTATTAACCATGAGAAAAATTGTAAAAGATGGAGGTCAGATTTTTCATCTTAAAGCAGAAGAATGGGGTATGGAGGTTTCTCAAATTCCGATTCAGCTTTGTTCAAGTTGGCAACCTCTTTTAGAAGGTGATTATCGCTTGCCTGTTGTAGACATGAAGCTTTATGTAATTCGGACCGAGAAATTGCCAGGTTCATAATTATCTAATGGCCACCCGCTGGTGGTGCCGGCGCCTCTCCGTGTGAGCTTGATGTAGAGTCTTTTGTTCCATGTGGAACAATTTTTTTCTGACCTTTGTTTTTTTCCCACTCTAGTTTGTCACGCTGAAGTTTCATTATTGCCTTATACCCTTCTACTTCTGCAAGATCAGGCCATTTTCTTCCGCCTCGTCGAGACTCCATATATCGCTCGCGCACATCTCCTTTGCGCAGTTCAATTTTTATTTCAAAGAATTGTTTTTGTTGCTCGAGTTTGTTTATCGTTGCCTGTGTTTCATAAATTTTTTTTTGCGCAAACTTAACTTGCCCAGTTTGAGGGGTTACTTTTTTGAATTCTGCTTCAAGCTTTTCTAGGTTCTTTTTTTCTGCCTCGAGTGCCTTCGTTGCCACATCTAATTCTTGTTGAAGATCTTTATAGATCTCATCTGAGTTTTCGGGGTTAGGATCGGGCTTGTTGCACCCAACTAATAAGCTAAGAATGATTGCGAATAAAAGAAATTTCATAATTGTTCCACGTAGAACATCGGATCAAAATTCAAAAAACTGAAATATTTCTTGAAAGAAATGGATCTGTCGTAAATATTCTTAAGGCGGCATCAACTTGTTCTACGTGGAACAAGAGTACGACAAAAAAGGGGGATTCTTTGATTAAAATCATTTGTATCGCGAATCAAAAGGGTGGGGTGGGAAAAACCACGACAACAGTCAATCTTTCGGCGGCTTTAGCCCAAATGGGCCATAAAGTTCTAGTTATTGACATGGATCCTCAGGGAAACGCCTCGAGCGGTCTTGGAATTAAAAAGCACGAAACTCAAGATGCAAATATTTATCATGTTTTGATTGGTGAAAAAACAGTTCAAGAGGTTGTTTATCAATCGACAACTAAAAACCTTTGGGTTGCAACTGCGAATCCCGACCTTGTAGGCGCCGAAATCGAGCTTGTTGATATGCCACAGCGTGAATACCGCCTAAAAAACTCTTTGATGGCAGTTTCATCTTTATATGACTATGTATTTATTGATTGCCCGCCATCGTTAGGACTACTCACTTTAAACTCTTTAGCGGCAGCGAACAGTTTTCTAGTTCCTTTGCAGTGTGAATACTATGCGCTAGAGGGATTAAGTCAGCTATTAAATACTGCGGGGCTAGTTAAAAAGAGCATCAATCCGAACCTTCATATCGAAGGAATTGTTCTTACAATGTTCGACAAAAGAAACAACCTGGGCCACCAAGTTGTTGAAGAAATCAGAGCTCACTTTAAAGAAAAAGTATTTGAATCAATTATTCCTAGAAATGTACGATTAAGCGAGGCACCAAGCCACGGGGTTTCAATTTTTGGATATGACCCGAAATCAATCGGCGCGCTGATGTATCTTGAGCTAGCAAAAGAGCTAGTAGACCGCACGATACCAGCCGAAAAAACACCAAACAGACAAGCTGAGTTGTAGGTATTAAAATATGGAAATTAATAAAGATTCTTCAAACAAAAAAAGACTTGGTCGCGGATTAGGTTCGCTTTTGGGTGCCACAGAAGTTCAAGGGGTTGCAGATTACGCAGCCGGATCAAAGCCTAGCTCTGTTTCAACACAGCAACCAACACAAACACAGGCTCAACCGCCTAAACCAAATCCGACGACAGCACAAGCCTCTGTTGCGGCACCAGTTGATACTGAAAACCGTGTTTGGCAAATCGCTATCGACAAGATGGTTCCGGGTGTTTATCAGCCACGTAAAAACTTTGAAAAACAGGCTCTTCAAGAGCTTGCAGAATCAATTAAACAAAATGGAATATTACAACCAATCGCAGTTCGTAAGCGTCAGACAGGTGGATATGAAATCATCGCGGGCGAGCGTCGTTGGAGGGCTGCTCAAATTGCGGGGCTTCACGAAGTTCCAGCACTAATCAAAACCGTTTCTGATCGCGACGCTCTTCAGTTGGCTTTAATTGAAAACGTTCAACGTGAAGATCTAGACCCTATAGAAGAGGCAGAAAGCTATCAGCGCTTGGCAGAAGAATTCAATCTTTCTCAGCAAGAAGTGGCAGAAAAGGTTGGAAAAGAGCGCTCAACTGTTGCGAACTCGCTTCGGTTAATGCAGCTTCCCCGCGAGATTAAAGAAATGATTTCGGGAAAAATGGTTTCTACCGGGCACGCGAAGGTACTTTTGTCGATTTCCGATAAAAACCAACAAATTAAGCTAGCAAAACAAACCGTAGAAAAGGGTTTATCTGTTCGAGCCCTTGAGCAAACGATTAAAAATTTAGCAAACTTGCAATCAATTGGGACCAACCAAGAAAAAGGCGAGCTAGATGTGGACCTATCATCAAAGCTAGCAAAAGAATTGGCAGATCAGCTTCAAAAAGCTTTAGGAACAAAAGTAGAAATTCAATACAAATCAGGCAAAGGTCAAGTTAACATTCAATTTTACAGCGACGATCAGCTTACCCAGATCTACGAGAAATTGAAGGCTTAATAATGGAAAAAGAAATGACAGTATCAACCCTAATTGAAGAGGGTTGTTCATTTGAGGGGCGTCTTTCATACAGCGGAACCGCAAAAATATCAGGCCAATTTAAAGGCGAAATTTTCACACGAGATCAGCTTATTATTGCAGAAACAGCACACGTCACCGCCGAAGTCGAGGCAAGTCATGTGCTTTTAAAAGGTCAGTTTGAAGGAAATATCGTTGCACACACAAAAGTGGTGATGATTCCTCCCGCAAATTTCCGCGGAACAGTTACAACGCCGAGCTTAAAAATAGAAGAGGGTGTTGTGTTTGAGGGTGCCTCTTACGTGCCAAAAGCTTAGTCGCCTCAGTCGTCGCCATAACATACAGTCAAGATTTTCTAACAGCTTGACGCAGAAATGCCAAAAGTGTATCCCAGGTTGGTCTATTAAAAGTAAAGGTCAACCATGGAAATTTTATTACAGCTTGGAGCTAATGGAACCGCATTTATCCAATTCGGTTTATTCATTGTAGCCATTTCGTTTTTAACTGTCGTTGTGTATAATCCATTTTTCAAAGCCTATGATGAGCGTTTAAAATTAACAAAAGGCGCAGATCAAATAGCAAATGAAACTCAAGATGAAGCTAAAAAACTTGAGCAAATCTACCAAGTGCGCGCGCGCGAGATTAATAGCAAAATTCAAAGCATTTTTGATACTTCAAGAAAACAAGCTTCTGAGGCTGGAGCGACGATTTTAGCCCAAGCAAAAGATGCGGCCACTGAAGCCACTGAAAAATCTCGTGCAGATATCGCTAATCAAAAACAAAAAGCTGAGCAAATAGTTGCAGCCATATCTGAAGATGTAGCTAGTGAAATTACTAAAAAATTAACAGGAGCAACGCTTTGAAAAATTTAATTTTTATTTCAACTCTTGTTTTGTCGTGCGCGGCCTTTGCTAGCGGCGGTGGCCATGAGGCGGCGGCTGGCGAACACGGCGAAATACCATTTAAAGAAATCGGATGGCAAGCGGCTAACCTAGGTGTTCTTTTGATTGCATTATTCTTTTTAATAAAAGGAACTATTGTTGAAGCTTTCAAAAAAAGACAATCTCAATTTGTAGATCAAGCTGAAAAAACAAAAGCTTCGTTGAAGGCTGCTGAGCTAGCCTTATCAGAAGTTAAATCTAAACTTCAAACTTTAGAATCTGGCGAAAAGTCTTCTATAGAAAAAGCCACAAAAGAAGCTGAGGCCTTAAAAACATCTTTATTAAACGATGCGAATTATCAAGCGCAAAAACTTAAAGATGACACTAAGTTGATTGTTAATGCTGAACTTGAAAAAGCAAAAGCTGAAATTAGCACAATCATCATGGGTGGAGCAGTTGCAGCTACTTCTAAAAAAATCTCAGACAAAAAAGCTCAAATCACTAAAGATTCTGAAGTTGAGTTTTTACGTCAAATCGGACAGGTGAAAGCATGAGTGCAGACGCAATTATTCAAAAATACTCTGAAGCATTGGCTGAATCTATTCCGGCTGGGAAAGCTGGCGTCTTAGCTTTTGAAATTGAAACTGTGACAAAAGTTTTTGCTGCCGAACAGGTTCAAGATTTTTTCACAAGCCCATTCAATACAATCGATCAAAAAGTTTCTGCTGCTAAAGCAAGTTTAGAAGGAAAATGCCTTCCAGAAGTATTTAATTTTTTCGTTACTCTTGTTGAAAACGAAAGAATTGGGTTGGTGACTCGCATAAATGAAAGATTTCAAGAAATCATTCGCGCTAAATCTGGCGAAGATCATGGAATTTTGTATTCTGCTGTTGAACCAACTGAATTATTTAAAAATCAAGTTGAACAAAAACTTTCTGATTCATTAAAAAGAAAAGTGACCCTTAAAGCGGTTCACGATCCAAGCTTGATCTCTGGTTACAAAGTGACTGTAGGTAGCTGGACAATTGATGACTCAGCACAGTTTCATATTAATAAATTAAAAGAAGAAATCACCCGCAAGATTTAAACACAAGAGAGGTTAATCTAGATGGAAGCGCAAATCAGAGCCGATGAAATCGGACGAATTCTTAAAGAACAAATTTCGAAATACAACAAAAGCATCGAAGTTGCAGAAACAGGAAGCGTACTTTCTGTGGGTGACGGGGTTGCGCGTGTTTACGGTCTAGAAAACGTAATGGCCGGTGAGCTTGTTGAATTTCCGAACGGAGTAAAGGGAATGGCCTTAAATCTTGAGTCGTCTCAAGTGGGTGTGGTTATTTTCGGAGAAGATCGTCAAATTAAAGAAGGCGATCAAGTTAAACGGACAAAACAAATCGTATCGGTTCCAGTGGGCGAAGCTTTACTTGGCCGCGTAGTTGATGGCTTGGGTCGTCCAATCGATGGTAAAGGTCCAATCAACACTCCGCACACTCGCGTAGTTGAATTAAAGGCTCCAGGTATCGTTTACCGTAAAGGTGTTCACGAACCTATGCAAACGGGTTTGAAAGCGATTGATGCCTTGGTACCAATCGGCCGCGGACAGCGTGAATTGATCATCGGTGACCGCCAAACTGGTAAATCAGCGATCGCGATCGACACGATCATCAATCAAAAAGGTCAAAACGTGCAATGTTTCTACGTTGCGATCGGACAAAAAGCTTCTACAGTTTCTGTGGTTGTTGAAAAACTTCGTGCCGCTGGCGCTTTAGAATACACTACAATTATCTCTGCATCTTCTTCTGATCCAGCTCCGATGCAATTCTTGGCGGCTTACTCTGGAACAGCAATGGCTGAATACTTCCGTGATTCTGGTCGCCACGCTTTGATCATCTATGATGATTTGACGAAACAAGCTCAAGCTTACCGTCAAATGTCATTGTTATTGCGTCGTCCTCCAGGTCGTGAAGCTTATCCTGGAGACGTTTTCTATCTTCACAGCCGTTTATTAGAGCGCGCTTCTAAACTTTCTGATGACAAAGGCGCTGGTTCATTAACAGCTCTTCCAGTTATCGAAACTCAAGCAGGCGATATCTCTGCTTATATCCCTACAAACGTAATCTCGATCACTGACGGTCAGATCTTCTTGGAATCAGATTTATTCTATAAAGGTGTTCGTCCGGCTATTTCGATCGGTAAATCAGTTTCTCGCGTGGGCGGTGCCGCTCAAGTTAAAGCGATGAAACAAGTTGCGGGTCCAATTAAACTTGAGTTGGCTCAGTTCCGGGCGCTTGAGGCATTCGCTGCTTTCGCATCGGATTTAGATAAAGCTTCTCAACAACAATTGTCTCGTGGACGTAAGCTTGTTGAGTTGTTGAAACAACCTCAATACCAACCAGTCAAAGTTGAAGAGCAAGTTGCGGCAATCTTCGCAGTAACAAATGCTTACGCGGATAATATTCCAGATACAGATGTAAAACGTTACGAGAAAGAAATGATTCAATTCTTGAAACAAAAATACTCTGGCGTATTGAAGTCGATTGAAGAGAAAAAACAAGTTGCTGACGACACAAAAGCTCAACTTGTTAGCGCTTTAAAAGAATTCGCAGCTATTTTTCAACCTTCAAAATAATTGAGGACTGATGGCTAACTTAAAAGAGATTCGCATACGAATCGATTCTACAAAGAACACTCAGCAAATCACGAAAGCGATGAAGCTGGTGTCTGCGGCGAAACTTCGTAAAGCGCAACATCAAATTCAAAACATGCGTCCGTACACGATCACACTTAAAGGTGTGATCGGTAATATCGCCGCAACTCAGAAGGTGTCTCACCCGCTGATGGAAAAGAAAACTGGTGTAAAGAATGTTTTACTAGTTACTTTGACTTCAGACCGTGGTCTTTGCGGCGCTTTCAATAGCGGTATTATTAAATTTGCAGAAAAATATATAGCGGAAAATAAAAATCGCTATGAAAAAATTGACTTCGTTTTTGTCGGTAAACGCGGAATCGATCACTTTGCTCGTAAGGGCGTAAAAGCGATCGAAACATTCACAAAATTAGATAAAGACGTGTCTTATGCTTTGGCAAAATCAATCGCAGAAAGCTTGATTGAGCGTTATGAAAAAGGTCACTACGACGAAATTCGTTTAATCTATAATGAATTTAAATCAGCAATCTCGCAAAAAGTTGTTTGTGAAACATTGTTGCCAGTTGAAATCGAAAAAAATTCATTTGAGGCGGTAGGTTCAAACTTCGCGGCCGATATGATTTTCGATCCAGCTCCTGAATTGATTATCGAAGACTTGTTAAAAAAGAACTTCAATCTTCAAGTTTACAGAGCAATGTGTGAATCAGTTGCTTCTGAACATGGTGCACGTATGACAGCGATGGAAAACGCATCGAACAATGCGCGCGACATGATCAACAAGTTAACTTTAACTTACAACAAAGCCAGACAAGAAAAAATCACGACTGAACTTACAGAGATCGTCAGTGGTGCTGAGTCTTTAAAATAATTTTTTAATAAATATAAGGTGGATAGAATGGCAAATGGTAAAATTAAACAGGTTCTAGGAGCGGTTGTTGACGTTGAGTTTCAAGGTGAACTTCCTCCAATCAACACGGCTTTACGTGTAACTAATAAAACGATTTCAAATGAAGAATTTAATCTAGTTCTAGAAGTAGCTCAGCATTTGGGTGATGGAGTTGTAAGAACAATCTCTATGGACTCATCTGAAGGTTTAGTTCGTGGAGCTGAAGTAAAAAATACTGGCGCAATGATTTCTGCTCCGGTTGGTCGCGAAGTTTTAGGTCGTATCATTAACGTGGTTGGTGAGCCAATCGATGAAATGGGACCAGTAAAAACTAAAGAAGCATGGCCAATTCACCGTACTGCTCCTAAGTTCGAAGACTTAGCTACTTCTCAACAAATGTTGATGACGGGTATTAAAGTCGTAGATCTTTTAGCTCCTTACGCTAAGGGTGGTAAAATCGGTCTTTTCGGCGGTGCGGGTGTAGGTAAAACAGTATTAATTCAAGAATTAATCCGTAACATCGCGACTGAGCATGGCGGTTTCTCGGTATTTGCTGGCGTGGGCGAGCGTACTCGTGAAGGTAATGACTTATGGCACGAGATGAAAGATTCAGGCGTTATCTCTAAGACTGCGCTTGTGTTCGGACAAATGAATGAACCACCTGGAGCTCGTGCGCGTGTTGCATTAACTGGTTTAACTATCGCGGAATACTTCCGTGACGTTGAAAAACAAGACGTTCTTTTCTTCGTAGATAACATTTTCCGTTTCACTCAAGCGGGTGCGGAAGTGTCGGCGTTATTGGGTCGTATCCCTTCTGCCGTTGGTTACCAACCAACTTTGGCAACTGAGATGGGCGTGATGCAAGAACGTATTACTTCAACTAAGCAAGGTTCGATCACTTCGGTTCAAGCGGTCTACGTACCAGCCGATGACTACACGGATCCAGCTCCAGCAACTACATTTACTCACTTAGATGCGACGACGAACTTAGACCGTGATATCGCAGCTATGGGTATCTTCCCAGCGGTACATCCATTGACTTCAACTTCTCGTATCTTGGATCCACAAGTTGTTGGTGAAGAGCACTACAAAACGGCACGTGATGTTCAAATTCTTTTACAACGTTACAAAGAGTTACAAGATATCATCGCGATCTTGGGTATGGACGAATTATCTGAAGAAGATAAATTGGTTGTTGCGCGTTCTCGTAAGATCCAACGTTTCTTGTCTCAACCATTCTTCGTTGCTGAGCAGTTCACTGGCTTGACTGGCGCTTACGTTGACATCAAAGAAACTATTCGCGGTTTCCGTGAAATCTTAGATGGTAAACACGATGCATTGCCTGAACAAGCGTTCTACCTAGTTGGAACAATTGATGATGCAGTAGCAAAAGCTAAGAAGTTACAAGCTTAATTAGACTCTTCAGCTCGATGAAATTTACGTTTCACCGAGCTGAAAAAAAGTAGGTTAAAATGAAATTGAACGTATTAACTCCAGAAAGAAAAGCGGTTTTTGACGTAGAAATTACGGAAGTAACTGTGCCTGCTTACTCTGGAGAAATGACAATCTTGCCAGGTCACTCTCCGTTGATCACAACTTTGGGTACTGGAATTTTGAAATACAAAGTTAAAGGCGAAGATCGCACTTACAAAGCGGTTTTAAGCTGGGGCTACTGTGAAGTGGTTCCTGAAGCGGTCAACGTTTTAGCTGAATTCATGCAGACTCCTGAAGAAGTGGTTGTTGAAAAAGCTCAAGCAAACTTGCAAACAGCTGAGAAAAAGCTAGTGAACGAAGTTCTGAC
>JACCDQ010707810.1_pt1 | contig 15410 bp, 16 predicted proteins | sample 7446031 | NCBI WGS metagenome assembly JACCDQ01 (sample SAMN15323442, study PRJNA562643) | freshwater metagenome | isolation source: river surface water | place: USA:Blue River Watershed | collected 2017-08-17
CAGCCGTCAGCATGAAGAACGACACCGGGGTCTGGTAGCCGGTTGGAGTGATGTTGTACGTCGTGCCAACTGTACCAGCTGGGAAGGTGCCACGCAGACTGGAGCGCACGTTCAGTGTCGAACCGTCCGCGCCGACCTCAATGGTCCATGTCTCGGTGCCAGTCGTTGGCGAACCCTGTGGCGCATTGTACAGCGCAATCGTGCCGTTTCCAACCCCCGTCATGTACCGGTTGTACCGCAGTGCGAAGTAGTCCTGCTCAGCGATTGGCTGTAGTCCAGAACCAACGTCGCCCGGTGGGAACTTGTTCACGCCATCGATGGTACGTGGCACTGACGCCGCGTAGATCTTGGAGTCGTCCTTCGGGAACAGATCCGGATCCGGGATCTTCGCCCAGATCTGAGATGAAGTACCTTCCACGTACTCGAGTGGTTCACCATACCAGTGCCGGTCAATCAGACCTTGCATAGCGGTCTTCTCCTTGAGGGAGCCATCAGGGATGGAGCCGTCAATGAGCTTCACGAACGTGGTGTTCGTCGACTTGAACAGTCCAGCGCGGTTGTCTTCAATGAAGGACCGACGCGGTGATGACACGACACCAATCGTTGCTGGGTCAGTGGCGCTGATGTGCAGCATCGCGGTGATGATGCCAGGGGTGTTCAGCATCGGTTCGATGACGCTGTCGATCAGCGCCTGTCCAGACAGCGATGTGGTCTGCGTGTCCATAGACAGTGAGTACCGCATCGTCATGTCGTCACCAAACAACTTCACGTTCTCGTACGAACCCGAGGCGTCGTTCCAGTCGATGAACTTTGGCTGCCCAGCGAATGTGCGGTTGATGGTCTTCAGTCGAAGGATCGTTGGGTCCTTGAGCAGGTACGTGTTGTAGTCCTGCCCGTTCACCATCCGATTCTGTGAGTAGTACGTGGCTGGTGCCGCGGACCGAACGTGCTCGATCGTCTCAGAGCCCGAGCCGTTCTGCAGTGTTGTGGTCAAACTGAACGTCACCGAGCAGGTCTCAGTGTTTCCAGTGCTCGAGGTGTACGTGAACGGCATGACCTGGTTCACGACCTTGTTCTTTGGAATCACGACTGCGCGGTTCGCCGACTGACGCATCCAGAAGCGATACGAACCGACTGGAGCGTCTGAGAAGTCGCCATCACCGAACACCACGGCGATCTGGTCGTTCTCAAGCGTGTCGACCTCGAACTTCTTACGGGTGGTGCGATCGTTGTTGAAGATCAGGTTCTGCTCGGCCACCGTCTCGACCTGAGTCCAGCGGTTCACGATCGAGCCGGTACCGTCAATCTCTTGAACCCAGACGTCGCTGTGGTTCACGTTGTTCGGAAGGAACTCGATGCGGCGATTTGGGAGCTTCTCGAGGATGTTGTAGTCGATGCGAACCATCGCACCTTGCTTCACATACGCCAGGAAGCCGGTGTAGTCGGAACCATCGCCAATGCCATCGTTCGCGTACAGGATCGTCATGGCCGCGTTCAGATCTGGTTCGCGTTCGAACGGTCTGTTCGAGTCCAGATCGGCTGGCACGAGCTCCATCGGGAAGCTATCAAGCCCGGTGCTCGCCGTGAAGGAGTACACCCCGTTCGTGAAGGAGTTCGCGTTCGCGCCGATGGCGTACAGGTCCATGACCACGTCACCAACCGCAAAGCTCTTCTGTGGCTGACCGAACCGGCTCGTGAGCACGTGGTTCATGATCAGCATGAACTGCTCTTTCCAGTTCGAGTTGTTCGGGTCGTTCCAGGTCACCACGAGATTGGACAGATCGACGCCACGGGAGTCGATGATGCGTTCAGTGGTCGTGACGCTGGTGAGCTTCACCATGCCACGAGCCGGAATGTTTCGAGTCGCCTTGTAGCTGATGAGCTTCGCCATCCGCAGGATCGACTGCTTGCGCTGCGCGGTGGTGATGAAGTTCTCATGCGAGACCATGTCCACTCGGTACGCCAGCTGCTCTGCGACGTACGCGAACAGCTCGAGGAGCGCAATCAGCTCCGACGACTGGATCATGTCGTTGAAGGTTTCGGAGTAGTAGATCCGAAGGTAGTCAATCAGGGACTGCTTGATCGTGTCGAAGTCGAATGAGGTGAAGTTCACCTGCTCGAACGCTTCGTAGATCTTGTCCCAGCTCTCGGCGGAGTTTGTGTTTCGGAAGGCCATGGTGTTCCTGAGGTCAGTGCTCTATTTAGGACGTGACACCAAGCACCCGTTTCACCCGAGCCATCAGGATCGCGTACGCATTCGGGTGGTTCATGTCGAGCTCACGGCGCACATCGCCCCAGATCCGCTCGACCTTCTCAGGGGATACACCGGCCTTGGTCGCCAGGTTCTTGATCTTGGTGTCGTGCGGTGATGGTTTCTTCGGGGCCGCGGGTGCCGGCCGAGGATCGGAGCGCTCGCCGCTGATCCACGGGTCAGAGCGCTTCATCATGCCTTCGAACAACTCGTTGATCTTCATGTCAGCGACTCCATCTTGGCATCACCTGCACGAAGGTGTGGGTTCACATTGAACGTGACACGGAGCTGACCGCCAGAGGTCGGCGAGATCTGGCACTTGCCGTCAATCAGCCCTGAGTCATTCAGCTTCACGAGGCTCTGCAGCTCAGCATCCTCAATGGTGACGGTAGCTTCGCCATCGTCCTCTGTGTACAGCACGTCGAACCCACTATAGTCACCAGTGTCACGAACCCCACTGTGCCGGCTCTCATGCTCAGCCACATCAAGGCCACACTTCCGGAAGGCGCGCAGGATCAGGAGCGAAACCTTCTTCTCACGATCATAGACGCCATGGTCATCATCGTCCCCGTCATCCACATCAATCAGTTCAAACATCCGCATATCAGCCTCCAACCGGGAATTCAAGGTGCAGCGTTTCAGTCACTGCGAGTTCAATGTACCGCAGATCTACGAATGCCGCGATCGCGTTGTTGTCTGGCATGGCCGTCACCGCCATGTCAATGAGCTGCACTCGTGGGTCGTACTCGATGACCTTGGTCAGGTCTTCACGCACGATTGACAAGGTCTTCTGATCCAGCGGTTCGAAGGCCAGCAGCGGAATGCGGGTGCCAAAGGTCGGCAGATGGACTCGCTCGCCTGGCACGGTGTAGATGTGGTTCAGCAGATCACGGTTCACCAGCTCAACGCCCGTGAGCATCATTGAGCGGTTCGTGAGAAAGTCCACGGTGCTGAATCCGCGGTAGACAGGCAGTGCCATACTCTCAAGCCTTCCAGTTCTTGTTTCGAGTGGACTTGGATCCTTCACGGGTCCAAGGCTCGTGGGTTGGGATCACCGACGGCGTGGTTGGGCACTCGGCGGAACCAGCTCCAGGGCCGTTCAGGTGAATGGTTGAGGCGGTCTGCAGCAGCGTGCCAGCAGCCAGAATGTTGAATGATGCCGATGACTCAAGATTTAGACCAGCGCCCGACAGATTGGCGGTTCCGCAGCCAGCGAGCTTCATTGCACCACCAGCCTGGATGTTCACGTCACCACCCGCGTCCAAGTTCAGATTGCCAACTGCCGTGACGTTGAAGTCGCCACCGGTGCTCACCGAGATGCTGTCCGCGGCGTACACGTGCACGCGACCGTCTTGATCCAACTCGATCCATGACTTGCCTTGAGCAGTGCTGATGTACACCCGCTCGTTCGCATCGTCAAGAATGATCTGATGTCCAGCTGCCGTCTTGATGCGGACCCGCCCGTTTGATGGATGGTCCTGGAAGATCAGGGCATGCCGCCCAGGAGTCGACCACACATGCGTCTGTGATTCGTACCGAGGATTGCCTGCATCGTCCTTCGAGTCGATGGCGTCAGTCTGGTACCCTTCAGCGCCGTCCTTGTCGGTCTTGTCCTGTGCCACTGCACGTTCGTACACACCACGAGTCTTTGCTTCGCTGGCGTCAAGCTGACCACGGAACTGAGTGTTCAGGTTCGTGGCTTGCGGTTCAACTGGGTCGTAGGTGTCGGACAGTGGTGTCTTACCGAGGTCCGAGCGATTCCGACCAACTGGGATCGAGCGATTGCCGTGGTCACGGAAGTACGAACCAAGGTACATGCGACGATTGGCGTCGCCGTACAGGAAACCAACGAGCACCAGCGACCCACTCTTTGGAACGCACCACATGCCGTACGACACGTACCCAGCCGTTGGTGTTCCACCAGGACCAGCTGGGTAGTCAAGCGCCTGACCAGCCATCGGTGACACGTACGTCGCCCATGGCAGATCCGCGATGTTGTAGTAGTCGCCATCGATGGCTGGCACCCAGATCTTTAGGCGCCCCATCTGTTGAGGATCATTGGTGTCAACCACCACACCTTCCATGAGCTGCGAGATCATTTTACGTCCTTCACGGTGTTGGTGTTGGAACCTTGGGCCGAGGTGTTCGGGTAGTTGTACAAGCTGAAGGATCGCATTGAGAGCTCTTGCGTGAAGCGCACGCCGTCGATCTTCGAGGTGATCTTGTCGACGAAGTAGTAGTTGTCGTAGAACAGCGGCACGGTGCTGTCACCAGTGTTCGTAGCCCCAGTCATGAAGTCAACGTTCGGACCGAACACGTTGATCTTCGCAAACAACGGGCTGGACAGGTAGTTCCGACCAGTCAGCATCTGCGAGTTCAACGGAGACCCCGGCTTCGGTGCGCTGTTCCGACCTTCGTGCGAGTAGTTCTGCCCAGCGGACACCACTGGATTTGCGACCCCGTTCAACTTCAGTAGGTTTGCCTCGAAGGCGGCACGGTACTGCGCCTTGACTGATGGGTTCGCCTTCGATGCAACCCCACCGTCGCCAGTGATGCTGATCGCAGACACGTGCTGTGGAATCGACTGCAGCGCCACCGAAACCAGCAGATCAGGGTTTCCACGCAGCTGCAGCTTCGCTTCAACTGGGCCGGCGGCGTAGAATGCCTGAAGGTTCTGGGTGTACTGTTGAGTCAGCGCTTGTGGAGTTGCGTCACCGTCCGTCTTCACGTTCCCAGCCAACGTCGAGTAGTTCGTGCGGTCACTCTGAGAACGGACTGGAATGAGGGCTGGATCCTTGCGCCGACGCCCAAAGACCGGGTGCTGGTCTGAAGCAACCGAGTTTCCATCCTGTTGGTTCTGGCCATCACTTGTGCGAGTCCAAAGCTCACCTTGACCGAGCTTCGAGCCCTGCATCAGAAGGTAGTTCAAATTCTCGATCTTGAGGTCCATCGACAGCACATCGATATTCGTGCCGCTGAAGATGTAGTCGTACTCGATGTACTGCTTCGGGGTACGCTTCAGCGAACCGTCTGGCATCTGCTTCTGGATGTAGAACTCTTGATCCGCGTCGGCCACGGCATTCGCACCTTTGCCCGTCGCCAGATCCACGTTCGGCACCACGAACTCTACCACATCAACGTGCACCGTGAAGCTGTCGTCGTCTGAGGTCACCGTGATCAAGTGCTTGTAGAACCGCACGGCACCATCAGTGTCCTGCTTGTGAGTGAAGTTCCCCAGTTTCGCAACTTCCACGCACTGGCTGAAGATCACGTCGAGGACCTCAGTCACCGTGAGTTGTGGATCAACGGCCACGTAGCTGTCCTTGGCCGGAGTCGTGGCGTTCTGCTGTGACTTCTTCTGTGCTTCAGTTGTCGTGGCTGAAGTGTCAGCGGACTTCTTCTTCAGGAGCTCCTTGAACTGTGTCTCGATGGCACCGCCCTGAGTCGGACCAGAGAATGCGAAGTCGTCCCAGCCCTTCGGGAGCGTGATCATGAACTGCACTGGGCGCCCGAACCGACCAACGGTCGTCTTGACCCCCTGGTCCTGAGTCTGCGCATTCAGCTGCGTGTACCGCTTCAGCGACTCCTTGTTCAGATTCTGCTCGAACGCCGCCACCACCGCACCGAGTGTGTTAGCCGTTGCACCAGAGTAGAACGAGGACGCTGTGCCGATGGAAGTCCACTTGGCGTTGCTTCCACTGTTCGAAGCCATCCCAATCATTGGGAACAGCTCGCAGTGGTACAGCCCCTTAACCTCGTTCAGATCAACCGAGATGTGACGGAAGATGGCTGGGATAGTGATCGACTGCACGACGCTTGTAGTGCCGTCGCCGCGGTGTCCGATGAACAGCACACGGATCAGTACTGTCATACCATCGTACGACACCTGAAGCCGTTGGTCCATCAAGAACTGTAGGAAGTTCGCAAAGCCGATGCCGCTTGGATCCACCACTGTGAACTTCATGTTCACCGCCGTGGAGTTCGGGCTGCGACTGCCTGGAACTGAGAAGCCGGCCATCAGCGTCTCGAGCTCAAAGTCCATGATACCGAACTGCGAGAACCGACGGGTGTCCATCATCAAGAACACCCCGGTGCCGTTCCCAAAGCGGACTTCATCACCGAGGTGACCAGCTGAGTCGATCGCCGACAGCGTTGCGCTCTGAGCTTCTGGGCTGTCGACGGTGAACAGTCGAACGTCCTCAGTCGAGCGTGCCGCGAGCATCACGTACTGGATGCTGTGCGATTGGAACTGGTCAAGAGGATTCTTCATACGATCGGGGTGATGTTCGTCAGCGGGACTTCACGGGTGCTTGCGACGCCGCCGAGCTTGCCAGTCAACATGGTGATTGCCCGATCCTTGGTTGGGATTCGAAGCACTCGGCCTGGGAAAATTTCACCGTACGGGTCCAGCACCGCGTTGTACTGCGCAATGAACCACCACAGCCGGCTGTCGTCGAGGAAGTCCTGAGCAATCATGTCCAGCCGGCCAGCGTACTTCTCTTGAACTACGTAGAACCGATCAGAACCATCAAGCCGGAAGTTGGACCGTTCCCACCACTCAAGTGCAGTGTTGTTCACTTCGGTGATGCCACCAGCCACATACCGTGACTTTGACACAAGTGTTGAATTCGTTTCCATTAGGCGTTACCTGGAGCAGTTGACCGAATTTGGGCGATCTGAGCGTCATTCGCATCGGCTTCATCACGGTTCTTGTCGATGACCGCCTGATAAGCCGCGATCGCCTTCTCTTTCTGTGCAATGTACGCTGCATCAGGGGTTGGCTTAGCCAACTCAACCGCCATGGCTGACGACGCTGCATCACGTGAAGCGACCGCCTCATCAGTTGCTGCGTCAAGTCGCTGATTTTGGTTTGTCAAGCTCTGGATTTCAGCGTTGTACAGTGGCTTCGGCGCCGCTTCAGCGGTCGTCACGGTTTCAGGTGCCGACAACACAGCTGGAGTACTTGCAGATTCAGCTGGCATTTCAGCACCACCAACAATCTCTGGAGTGGCACCAGTCTGATACGCTGTGAGCGCAGAACTTGCACTACCAACAGCTGTCTGAACTGAACTGACAGCACCCGCGACTGCACCTTGAGCTGCGTCAACTGCACTGCTGACAGCCGACTTCGCTGAACCGATTGCACCAGCGACGCTACCCATCAAGCCAGTTTTCACGTCAGCCGTGGAAATCTTTGGAGCGCCAATGTTGTTCGCCGAAGGAGCCACTCCCTGAGCAGTTCCATTTGCAATCGACTGGTTACCAGCATTTGAATTCAGCGGCTCAGAGCGTTCATAGGACCGTGGTTGATCGCCTTCTGGCAGCCAAGCGTTCACCATTTGGCCGTTGCGGAACGCAACCAGATCGAAGCCGTTCACCTGATCAGGCGACAGCGATTCGACCATCGACACGTTCACGGTCATGATCGTTGGGAATGGAACCTCTTTGCCTTCGCTGTCGAAGACGCCGCACGGAATCCAGTCACAGTCCTTTGGGAAGTTCCAGTTCAACGAGGTGATGACCACTGGAACTTCACCAACAAGCTCACGCCAGCCTGAGAACTTCAGCACCGGTGGTGGAGCACCGAGCTTACCACGGCCATCTACGCCACCTTCAAACTGCAGGCGTTGCTTCTCGCCGAAGAACGGCTTGGACCAGCTGCGGAGATTGTTCAGGAAGATGAAGTTCCGGTACGCTTCTCCCTTGGTGCGGCACACGAAGGTGCCGTTGATCTGCCACTGCACCGCCTTCGTGCCCTTGTACTTCTGGAACTCAGTTGGCATCTGCGGTGCTGCGACCACTTCGTACTCGACTGAGTGAATTTCCTGCACTTCAGGCATCACGTCGAATTCCACGGTCGTCTGATCAAGCGGTGATCGAGGGAAGTTCACGATGCTTTCATACTGCATCACCGCATTGTCGGCTGGCGCAACAAGCTTGACCTTGTGTCCAGTGCTGCCGTCAGCACTGTCTGACGACTGAGTGGATGCATTCACTGACGCGGCAGTACCTTGAGTTTCGGTGACGGCTGGCTTCGGCACTGGAGGGGCTGCAACCGCTGCTTTCTTGAAGGGGTTCAGACTGCCAAGAGCGCCGGTGGCCTTGCCCCAACCTTCCTGCAGCAAGGTTCCAACACTGGCCATTGAATAGTTTGAGGCTGAGGTTTGCACATCGCCGATGGCGGCGCTCAGCTTCGGCATTGCTTCGCTGAAGCTGCTTCCAAGATCAGGCATCTTGTGTCTCCATTGCGGCCTTGATCTTGTCGAACATCTTGTTCGCCAGCTCAGGCTTGTCCGTTAGTCCGACGATGATTGCGAACTTTTGACGTTCGCCCTTGGTCACCGCCATGCGGGCCAGTGAAGCTGACACCATCGAGATTGGCAGGTCCTTGTCGGTGTACTTCAGGATGTCAGCCAAGCTAGCATCCTTGTCAAGCTCTTCGTTTGTTGTCTCACCACTGCCATCACGCGGCAGCTCGATCTTGTGATGCTGAATCGGCTTTCCACCGTCCGTCTTGAAGTACTTGTCCAACATGTCGAGGTAGTTCTTGGCACGGTCTGAACCGGCTGCAACGGCAATGGGCTCGAATCCGGCGCGGCGCACTGCCTGGAAGGCGTCCATCGCTGAGCCGGCCTTCAGGAACCGAACACCATCTGCTCGGCCGGATGCCTTCATGAACGAGATACGGTCATCACCGGACAGCGGGTTCCGCTTCTTGTCCTTGCTGGTCTTTTCGCCCTCAACAACAACCACGAACGGGAGCGCCTCCAGCTTCAGGTCCGGATGATTCTTGATGTACTTCTTGACTGCAGTCATCACAGCATAGTGTCCAACCGTCGGTGGATTGAACCGCCCAACGATCACTGCTGCTCGCTTTGCCTGCTGGCCAACGACTCGTGTTTCTTCGCTCATGGTGCCCAGAACTCTTTGTAGTGCGTATTTAGAACTGTACCCCAACGCTGGAATTCACCGTCCCGCAGCCTGGGAGCGATGTACAATGTCCGGCAAGGTCGTGGCCAGTCATCCCGGGCGTCATTGTGCTCGGGAATCGGAATTGATACAATGCACCCATGCCGTTCAACCACACCTGCAAGGGTCCCCATGACGGCAACTACCACAAAACCAACGAAGCTCAAGCCCATCAAGAAGGAACGTGCAACCTCTACGAAGGGGCACTACGTCACGAACGCACAGCTACTCGAAGCCTTCCATGAAGCGAAGGCCGCCGGCAAGCTCACCGATCGGCTGGCCAAGTACCTGATGATGGTCGCCGAGAAGTACTCATTCCACCCTTGGTTTGCCGGGTACTCCTTCCGAGAAGACATGGTCGCGACTGCAGTGGTGAATCTCTGTGCGAACTGGCACAAGTTCAATCCTGAGAAGCAAGAGAACCCCAATCCCTTCAGCTACTACACGACGGCCTGCTATCGATCGTTCCTGTCGTACCTGGACGCGGAGCGCCGGGAGCGTGACATCCGTGATGAACTGTTGATCGAAGCTGGCGCAAACCCTTCGTTCAACTACCAGGCCAAGCACGGAACTTCTGGCAAGACGAGCGACGACACCGCGTTCACTGGTGGCGGCAGCGAGGACTGATTGCTCGGACTATCACCGGTGTCACCAGGAATTGACCGGTGACACCGGAGCGATCCGGACATATGGTTCCACAACCGGGAACCGTCAGTGTCCTGAACACCACCTCGGGAAGAAATTGTAACGGACCAATGTTACAGTTCTAAGTATGCCGTCAATCCTCCGTAAGGACTCACCGATGGCCCTAACTTCCCGCAAAGATCCAATGCGCCTCGCAATGTTCACGGACATTCACTGGGGCGCTCGTTCAAACTCGGACCAACATCTCCAGGACTGCCTCGACTACATCGACTGGTTCTGCGCGCTTGTCAAGGCCGAGAAGGCGACGCACATCGCGTTCCTCGGCGACTGGTTCGAAAACCGGAATGCCATCAACGTACGCACGCTGCAGTACTCGCAGGAGGGCGCCCGTCGTCTGAACGCACTCGGCTTGCCGATCTACTTCCTGGTCGGCAACCACGATCTGTACCATCGCTCGAATCGAGCCGTGTACTCCACGAACCAGTTCACCGATCTGGAGAACTTCGTCGTCATCAGTGAACCACTGGAGCTGACGCCTGAGCTGTTCGCCACCCCGTTCCTATTCAAGGACGAGTACCCAACGTTGGTGGCCGACATCAACGCGCACAAGTACGTGCTGGGGCACTTCGAGTTCCGTGACTTCGTGGTCACTGGAGCTGATCGGATGCTCGAGCACGGTCCAGATGCCAGCGCCTTCTCAGGCCCGAAGTACTTGCTGTCTGGGCACTTCCACAAGCGGCAGACGAACAAGAACGTGGTGTACATCGGGAACACCTTCCCGACCTCGTACGGTGATGCTGACGACAGCCAGCGCGGCTGCGCCATTCTGCAGACCGACACTGAGGAGCTGGAGTTCTACGACTACGAGAACGCACCACTGTTCTACAAGACCCGACTGTCACGTGTTCTGGCCGGTGAAGCCACCTTCGCGGACCGCGGTCGAGTTCGCTGTGTGCTCGATCTCGACGTAGGATACTCAGAGGTCCAGGCACTGCGGGAGGAGATGATGACGTCCTTCAATCTGCGTGAGTTCTCAGTTGAGGAGGACGCGCAGTCGAAGAAGGACGCGATTTCAGCAGGACTGGACGAGGAGCTCGAGCTGGACATGACGTCGCTCGACAACACGGTTCGGAAGCTGATCCATGAAGGTGTTACCCCCACAGCCACGATCGATCCGAACGTGCTGGTTGAACTCTACGAAGAACTGAAGGAATGAACATGAGCACATACCGCCCTGACTCCTGGAAGCTGGTGAAGTTGGTTTCACCAGAACACGGCACAATCTACAAGGTCCTCGCCAGCTGGTACGGTGGTTTCACCGGCTCGAACTCGTGGAAGCTTTCGTCTGGCATCGAAGGTGTCTCCATCGAGGACAAGATCATCACCCTGCCGCAGAGCAGCGGCTCGGTGTACGAGCTGCACGAGAACAACGAGCACATCAGCTCAATGATCGGTTCCGTGTACGCCTCCTTCGTCAAGGACCTTGAGGCCGCCGGTGGACCGTACACGATCGAGATGGTGACCCTCGACGAGGTCGTGAACGCCTTCAAGGAACCAGCATGAAGCTCGTTTCCCGTGACGTCACGTACAACATCGAGGACCTGAACAAGGTCACCGTTGGTCCAGACGATGTGATCATCGCTCGACTCGACATGACTGGCATCAACGCGACTCAGCAGGTGATGTATTCCGAGTCAGTCGGTCGAGTGCTTGGTGACACCTTCCCGAACAACAAGGTGCTGGTTCTGAACAAGAACATCGCCATCACCATTGCCACGATCACCCCATGAGTTCAACCCTGTACTTTCGGGAGCTGATGCTCCGCAACTTCCTCTCGTTCGGCAACACCGAGACGATCGTCGATTTGTCGGAGCCAGGCACCGTCTCGATTGAGGGTCAGAACCTCGATCAGGGCGGCTCGAACGGATCAGGGAAGACGACGATCATCAACGCGCTGTGCTACGCGCTGTACAACAAGCCGTTCGACAACATCAGCTTGCAGCGCCTCATCAACAGCACGAACGCTACGAAGAACACGCTCATGGAGGTCCGCCTCTCATTCGAGCGAGGTGGTGACGAGTACGTGATCTGGCGAACTCGCGGTGAGCAGTACACGATCAGCATCACCAAGAACGGCGATGACATCACCCCTGGCAAGGGCGTGACAGAGTGCGACGCGATGATCGAGGACATCATCGGCGTGAGCTACGAGCTCTTCACCAAGACGATCATCTTCTCAGGCAACGCCACTGCGTTCCTGCAGCTGCCGATCGCTCAGCAACGAGCTCAGATCGAGGAGCTGTTCAACATCACGCTTCTGTCCGAGAAGGCCACCAAGCTCCGTGAGCTGATCAAGCAGACGGAGTCGGATCTAAAGGTCCAAGAGGCGGTGGTGAAGCAGCAAGAGGTCGCAAAGGAGCTGTACGAGAAGCACGTGGCGGACGCTGAGAAGCGGTGCCAACGATGGGAGACGGACCGTGAGCGTGAAATCGCCGACATCGAAGGGACGTTGTCGGTCATCGGCTCCGTGGACTTCGAGGTTGAGCAGCTACTGCACACCGAGAAGGCGGAGCTGACGCAGGAAGGGGCGTACCTTGCGGCCAAGCTGGCACCAGCTCGCAAGGACCACCAGATTCTGGCTCGCGACGTCGAGAAGCTGCTTGCAGAACAGACGCATCTGGCCGATGCCAAGTGCCCGTACTGCACTCAGACCTTCCCAGACGCGCCAGCCAAGCTCGCTGAAATCGAGGCGAAGCTGGAGGACAAGGGCGCCAAGCTCCTCGAGGTCGAGGGCACGGTTGCGGAGCTGAACGAGAAGTCCAAGGCTCAAGCCACTCGCCTCAAGGAGGTGGTCAGCCAGATTCAGCACACAAACCTGAACGAGCTGCTTGCGGCTCGTGAAAATGCGACGGTGCTGCGATCCAAGATCGCTGAACTCCAGCACGCCGTGAATCCGCACATCGAGGCACTGGAGCGCCTGTACAACGACCCGGCCCCTGAGGTGGAGACCGACAAAGTCGATGCGCTGCGTCGTCGCCAAGAGCATCAAGCGTTCCTGCTGAAGTTGTTGGTGAACAAGGACTCGTTCCTTCGTCGTCGGATCATCAACCGCACGATCCCGTTCCTGAACGAGCGCATCAACGACTACACCCAGCACCTTGGGTTGCCGCACATCGTTCGGTTCGACGCCGACATGAGCTGCACGGTGTCGGAGTTCGGTCGTGAGCTGGACTTCGGGAACCTGTCGGCCGGTGAAAAGAAGCGAGTGAACACCGCGCTGGCACTCGCCTTCCGAGACGTGCTGCATCACCTGCATGCGAAATCAAACCTGCTGCTGATCGACGAGCTCGATGGTCAGCTTGACGGTTCCGGCATCGACAGCATCATCCGGATCCTGAAGGAGAAGGCGCGCGACGAGGGCCTCGGCATCTACGTGATCAGCCACCACCCGAACGTCCAGGGTCGACTGGATCGCACGATGATCATCCAAAAGGCGCATGGCTTCAGCACGATTGCGGAGGTCTAAATAGGGGCGAAACAACCGGATCCCCTATGAAGCTGCACGAACTGAAGTTCATTGACGGGCGGCACCGCCTCGGTGCCCTGTCTGAAGAAGCCCTCGAAACGAAGACGGCCGAAGAGCTGTGGGATGAGAACTCCGACAGCAAGGCCTGGTACGTGTCCAGTACACAGTACCTGGTGCGTCCAATGAAGGACACCAATCCGGTAAAGTACGAGGCGTTCGCGGTCGACGGTGCCACGAAGACGCCGTTCGGCAAGTTCACGGCTGACGAGCTCAAGCAGACCCTCGAGCCGATCCGCGCTGGTCAGAAGCCAGATGCTGAAGGGTTCACCACGTACATCGATCCGAACAAGGTCGAGGCGTTCCAGTACTCAGGCGACCCGATGAAGGTCATGCTCGGTAAGGAAGGCGCTCGCATCACTGATGGCGACTACCTGGTGCGCAGCAACGACGGGAACAACTTCGTGTACTCGATCGACAAGGCCTCGTCCTTTGAGGCGACGCTGACGAAGGTGGAGAAGTAAATGGCCGCCTTTCCAGCTGGAACCCCAACGGTTGGATCACTGCACGAGAAGCGTGACCAACTGCGTGATGATCTTCGCCGCCTGCAGGGCCTTGTGGCGCTAGTGCATTCGTACGTTGACCGCATCGAAGCACAGCGACTCCTGTCGCACGTCCAGGACAACGGCACCGCGACCACCGACACTGTGTACGACTCAACGGTGCTGACCGCCGCCTCGGCGCTGCACACGGCGCTGAACACGGTGGCACTGACCACCGCTGTCAAGAATGCAATCAAGGTGAAGTGATGCTGCTAGAAGAACTGCTCCAAGAAGCAAAGTCAGTCCGTGATTGGCGGCATGAGAATGTTGAGAAGGAGTTCCCATACTGGGGTGCGGTGAAGCAATCTGGTTGGATTGACCCCGTTGAAGGCATGTACTTCCTGTACCACGCCGGCCAGCTCGTTTTGGCAAGCACCGTAAATGAAGTCTACTCCGGTATTGTTGCCAGTGGTGAGTGGAAAGCCGTCAAGGCGCGCAAAAAGAAGCTCCAAGACGTGAACTTGGAAAAGCCGGGAGAGACTGATCTTTGGAATCACCTTGGTGGCAAGATTGTGTTTGCCGACAAGACGATCACGATCGCAAAAGAAGACGCTGGTGGCAAGTCGCGGATGCGGACCATCAACGACATCAAGACTTTCAAGGACGCACTGAAGAACCTGAAGCAGTATGGTGTCACAAATGACTTCGTCATCAAGGGTATCCAGCCTGGCATGAATGGCAAAACAGTCAGCGAAGTCCTTGCGATGGAAGACAACGTCACGAAGATCATGAAGAACAAGCCACAGGTGTTGTATCACGGCACGTCATGGTCACGTTGGGAAAGCATCCAGAAGAAGGGACTGCAACCAGGACACACCGGCGAAGTCTACAATGATCTCATCAAGGGGTACTCGGAACACAATGTGTACCTTGGCATGAACCCGAAGACGGCTGAGTTCTACGGCAAACGTCAGGCTGCGAAGGATGGCGATGACAAGTACGTGGTGCTTGAGGTCACAGTACCGGACCCAAGCAAGTACTCTCCAGACGATGCGTTCCATCCGCGCCGCGAAGTTGATCCAAAGCGCATGCACAATCAAGTGAAGCTGGGTGTCAAGGAACTCGGATCTGTCGCGTATCGTGGCACAATCCTGCCCAAGCACATCAAGCTGTTTGCCACCAAGAAGGCGTAACCGGTCGGCGTACATAGGAGCATGACTGCTCCTAAACTCAAGACCACTGGCGTCGCTCCGCTGCGCCTTTCACTGCTCGAATCTCAAGGCTACAAGTGCGCCATTTGTGGCCTTGATTGCTCTGAGGAGCAAGCAGTGCTCGATCACGATCACACACACAGTCACATTCGTGGTGTGCTGCACCGTGGTTGCAATGCCGCTGAAGGCAAGATCCTGAAGTCGCTCAAGCGATACGGGATCAAGGACCCGAAAGCGTATCTCGAAGGGATGGTGAAGTACCACCAGAC
>JACCDQ010739985.1_pt1 | contig 15392 bp, 15 predicted proteins | sample 7446031 | NCBI WGS metagenome assembly JACCDQ01 (sample SAMN15323442, study PRJNA562643) | freshwater metagenome | isolation source: river surface water | place: USA:Blue River Watershed | collected 2017-08-17
CGTAAACATTTCTAACCGCATCGTATGGTACTCTCCATAGTTGCGTATATATATTTAATCTTAATCCGCCAGAAGGAGGAAGTACTGTTCCTGTTATTGGATTAACATCACCTGTTGCAAATGTGATACTGGTATCAATATCAAATTTGTAATCAATAGTAATCTTATTTATAGTCGAGTCTTGGTATCCTGCTTCGTAATAACCCGAAACTCTAAAGCTTGAACCAGATGAGGCTGGAGTCAAATTAGAGCCTATGATTGAGGCTGTGTCTTGATTTAAACCAAATGATGTCCACGTCGGACTAAATATAGTAGAAGCTGGCGTAGATGTCAATGACGCCCCTGAAATGGTTTCGGACGTCATAGCGCAAATAACCTCTGTTACTCTGTCTTCTGTAATATAATCTTCTGAAGGATGCGGCTTTTCTACATTATATAAGAACGGGGCGGTTTTGTAAACAGGAATCTCTAGCTTAGAGAATACCATATCACCAATTATCTTGGTAGAATTTAACGTTCCAGCGCCAGTGAATGTTGTGCCTGTCCAAGTGTCATCAATTGGAATCAAGTTGCCAGACTCATAAAACAGTAGAGACTCGTCCTCCTGTTGTGTAGAAGGAGAATAAATTTCAAAATAGTTATTTAATGGAACTGGAATTTCTGGGTTAGTCATTTCTCCTCCAGAGTATTCGCAATAAATCAAATTGTTATTTTGCTCTAATATCTTCAAGTCAAGTAATCCAGCAGGCGTATTTATTGTTATTCTATCGCCCTGCTGAAAAGTATATATATACCCAGCAGAAAACATACCCATTAAGTCTACAGCGAAGTATTTAAGGTCCTTTAGCTGAGTCTTTGTTATAGACTGAGTAAGAGTCTTAACTTTTGTTACCTCTAATGTAGTCGGGTTGGTTTCAGTGGTAGTTAATTCAAAAAAGATATTACTTGCATACCCTTCGTACACATAAGATTTTGATATATTCTTTGTGAAGCAAAGTTGTATATACTTAGCCCAAGCTGGTCTAACATAAGTTCCAGAAGTGGGTGTAACCGTGATATTCTTAATCAATGGATACGCAAACTTACCTGTGGTAAACTTGTGTATAGTAGTTGGCTCTACACCTCTAGTCTTAAGAGCTGCATCATAATAAGCGATACCAACTGCGTATGTGGAGTTATTTGCAAACGGCTTAACATATCCACTTCCATTAGTCGATAATTCAGAAGAAGTTGCAGTTACTGTTGTGCCGCCTAAATAAGTCTTATAGTCTCCAGCTGACAAAGCCGTTTCGTTAGCAGATGTAATTGTAATAGCCGTATTTGCAGAAACGATAGAGTAATCGTCCTGTATGTTTGCTACAAACACCCTATTCTTTGCAACCTCAATATGCTTAGCATTCTGAGGTACAGCATCAAACGGCTTAGTAGCGCTAACTGAATCAAGTGCCTCGTAAATATCACCAACCCAATCAAAGCTGACGTTTGAAGCTGTGCTAGTAGTGTCTATTCTTCGCCACACGCCATTATTTCCTATGCGAACATATAATTCTATATTTTCAACAAAGCTTGGCTTAGAAGCAAAATTATAAGCTATAGTGTACTTACTGGTACCCTTCTCGCCTTTGTACATTTGGGAGAAATTACTGAGCGCAGAATACTCTTTTGAATCATATTGGTAGCGAGACGCAAACTGAAAGTCATTCGACTCTAAGAATGTTACAGCTGTACCAGTCAATGATTTCTGTATAGTATATGCGTTAATAGGCGGCTGCTTTTGTAGCTTAAGTGCATCAAGTGTGTATGAGGCGTTTTGAGTTCTGCCTAAGAAGAAGGATAGTAATGTTCCCTCTTCTGCATAGTTCCATACAATAGTATCTCCAATTACCTTTAAGTCTGGCACAAAAGAATCTGTTACGCCAGTATGTAAGTAATCTAATACTTTGCTAGTAGAATCTAAAGTTGTAGGCACCTTGTAAATAGCAGAGGTTACACTATCAACTCTTGTCAGAACATATATAATTCCGTCGTTAGCCTGAAATGTAGCCTTTATTGTACCAGGGAAAGTTACATTGGTATTTGAAAACGATTCATACATTCTGATAGCAGTAGCTCCGCCAGATGTACCTGTATCAAAAACCATATTAAGAGCATCAACATAATCTCCCTCTTGTAAATTATTAGGGTCAATGTCCTTATTCAAACCGCCTGATGCTCTGAGAGTTACCTTCGCCATTTGTTAAATGTTAAAATGAGCTTTGTTAAATATTAGTTCTTAATGCTTCCGTGAATACCGCGTCTTAGTGCGCCAATAATCTCAGCATAATCCATAGAGTTCATACGAGCCCTAAACACTCTATGTGCATTTTCGTAATCTTGCTTTGCGATTTGATATAAACCAATCTTTAGCCCTTGAGCTTTCGCAGCCATCATATTAATGTATTTTGTAACTACATCAATAGCATAAGGAGTGATAGCATTTGCTGAAGACTTGGATACAGCAGTCGATATATAAGTAAGAGTAATCTTACTAAGTTCAGTCGTATTGCTAAATACAAGTTCATTATTAGTTTTATCAATATCAAATGTTAATGTTGCTCTACGCTCTCTACCATAAAGTCTACCAGAGAGTTCTCCGTGTTGATTAACAGTCTTGCCGCCAATCAGTAAGTTTAAATCTAGGTCGTTATATCTTTCCTCTGATATATATGGAATCTTGTTGCCAGCATCATCGTAATTATATCTCTTGTTTAAGTTTCTTTCTCTTTCAAGTGGCAATAACCGCTCACCGCTCTTAACCGAAACATCAACATAGTCGACAAAGTCGCTTGGCAGAATTGCTCTATTATAAGATGTAATATCAAGCTCAACCATCTTAATATTACCCATATCGAAGTCCATTGACAGCTCGTCTACAACTCGTAGTGCGTGATGCAAATATCTTGTATAGAAGTGTAAAGGCAAGTTGTTATCAAGCAACGTGTCCCTTACAATCATATTAATTGATTTAGTCTTCATAATAATTAATCTTGTTTAACAGATAACTCAGCCTGAGATATTCTTCCGCTACCAATACTTTGTAAAACATCATCTATAACCGCAGACTCAACTTCTGGTGATATCGGAAGCATTTCAGTATCTGTTATACTATTGAAGTCTGCTACCAATAAGTTTACAATAACAGAAGATATAGAGCCGTTGGCGCTAGTAGTTATGTCTTTTGTGAAATAAACTCGCTTTCCTTGTACATAGTATCCAACTTGACCCTCCAACGCACTAACATTTGTGCCATTTGCAACTGTACCAAAAACAAGAACATCTTGAGATGGTATAGGTAAGTATGGGTTAAGTGCCGAATTTGTAGCAGCTATACTCCATATCCCCATATCCATAGGGAGTGTAATTGGAATTACAGGTAGAGCAATGTAAGCTCTGCTATTGCCAGGCTCTGAAACTGTAGAGCAGGTATATTGTATGAGGTTGCACTTAGGAACATCGTATTCTCCAGCTTTAAATGACTCAGCCACCTGTAGCTTAAGCACCTTATTTAAAGATTGTCGCACAAGAATAATAACCTCTCTAATGTCAATAACATCAGACGGGTTATCTTTATCCAGGAAGCGAGCGTAAAGACGCTGTACCTGTTCTGCTATTCTAAATTTAGTAGTCATTATCGCTCGTCATTTTTTTGGTTACTATCCTTAAGAGATTCGGCTCCTAATAGAATCTGATTGTCTAGAGATATCCCTAAATACATTAATGCTCTAGCAAGAATATCTCCATAGTATCTTGCATCCCAGTCGAGGTCAATAGAACCGCTTGGAACGTAAGTGATGTTGCCATAATTGTCTGTGCTATAATTATACACTGCTACAGCAGGCAACTTGAAGTATATTAAAGTGTAAGTATATGTAGTACCAGTTGCAGGAGGTATAGGAGAAAACTGTATTTTTCTCGTATTATCTGTATCTAGAAATATAGTAGCCGCTGGATAAGAAGTTGTAGGCGCTAATATAGAAGAGTTTTGTATTTCCAAGAACTCATCCCAATTATATAATGTGCCTTCAACTGGAGTGCCACCAGAAAGGGTCAAGTAAACGGTCAAGCCCTCTACATAATCAGAAGGTAGAGATTGTGTACCAGTAGTAGAGGTAACACTAAAATTTGCTTTTTTAACTAGTAGGTGGTCAAACTCAAACTTCTTTGTTCTGCTATATTTCGATAAGATAGCGCTCATCCAATCAACGGATGCCCTATTAACAGCCCTGTCAATATCCTTTGGGCTTACAAATCCGCCCTTATTCTTCTTGATTAAGCCCCTAATGAAGTCGTGCACTTCCTGTATTGCTATCGCCATTTTAGAGTAAATTTAATTTGTTCAAAGATAGAAAAAATAATTCACATATAAATAAAACAAGCCCCTAGCTATTTCTAACTAAGGGCTACAACCATAAACACTAAACAAAAATGAAAATCTATCTACCTTGTCCTTTGTATGCTTTTTTATAATTTTTTGACGCTTTATTTGTGGACGTTTTAGTCTTAGCGACAATACCTTTATTATTCTTCTTGGGCTTTGGCTTAAATGTAGCCGTAGCAATTGCTTTTGCCATTATTTATAAAATATAAACTTGAAATAAAGGTAAAGTAAAATAATGAAAGTTTCAATGAATAGGGTAATAATTATCCAAGATGGAATAATATTTTTTACAACGACTTTTTCCACGACAGAAGAGTCTTTCTTAGTTGAACTGACCTGTACGGAATCCATAGTCGATACAGCTCCATTACTCCTAACAGTTGCCATAATCTTATTGTCTTTGCCTTGTATTTCAACTTTGCCATTTGGAATTGATATTTGCGTGTAAAATCTATTTATAATACCCAAGCTGTCGCACGGATTAAAGATGACAATTGAATCTTTCTGAGGTAAAGTTTTAATAACCTCCCTGTAGCGAAAGAACGTATCTATACGTACTGTTTCTTTAGAAGAGTACGTACTCTGTGGTCGTTTGCAAGAAACTAATAGCAGCAAAAATGCGGCGATTATTACGATTAAATACTTCATATTTTTGATAATTGGAAGTGCATTCCGTCTAAACGGGACCAGGTTCCGCCCCAGTCAAACCCAGACGTAGTAAAACAAGACACAAATAGTGCTGAAAGCTTTGGCTTCTGTCCTAGCCCGTTCTCAAACGCGTTCACATCAATAGCCAGACCCCAAGAGTGAAGGCTCATAGAGGTTAATCCGCGCTTTTTTCTGATGTTAAAACATCCATCCCAAGTTTTAAGTTCATTAACACATTTAGTGTCAATAAGCTTCTTGAAAGCTAAAGATAGTGGCTTAACCATATCTTTGTTGCAATAGATTCTTTTAGGAATTATTCCTATTTCTAGCTCTGTTGGGACATCCCACAGGACCATATTCGGGTTGCTCGGGCTCGGTTGGCCATACTTCTTCAGAGCTTGTTGACTCGTTACCATATTCTTCTTGTTTTCCTTCTTTAGAGAATTTACTAATACTAGCGTTTGTCATTGAGCCAATTAGTATGCCCAAGACAATATTCTGAATACCATCGTTTAATGGATTCAGTATAAACATAACAAATGTTATTAGGGAGCCTATTATTGAAATTAATCGGGTATGAGAATACTGCCCGTTATAAGAAACGAAATCTTTAAGACTTTGACTTCCGTTTTTTGATAATTTCATTTCCTTGTAATATATAATATCTAGCTGCAGATATACCTGATATTATAGCAACTGTTCCTGCGACTATGCTAACCATAGCTTGAATATTAGCAATCGAAATTGCCGCACCCAGTATTGCAATAAATATGTTAGCTATACCTTCGCTATAATGATGTTCGTGCATTTTTAGAATATTACCTAGTAAAGATAACCGATAATTAATTTATCGCAAAATCTTCTTATAAGTAATATCTAAATCTTTACGTTTTTTAAAAATAAGGTAAGTTAAAAAGGCGACAAAGATTAACTCTATCGCCCCTATAACTACTCCCAGTAAAATTAACTGGCTATCTGTCATTATTCTTCAATTAACTTAAACAAGATAGAATAATTTTCATTAGTTTCCACCTTGTCTAAGTCAGAAATTGACAAAGGGGTGTATTCAATATTTTTATCTGTATCCAGTAATTCTGTATATTTAGATTGAAACTCAATAAACTTTGGATTAATCTTGGTCTGCTTCTTATCCTCAAAAGTAGGAATTGAAATCTGGCCATCTTTTTCCTCGCCTAACTCCTTAATTAAATCTTCGCGTAATCCATCAAGAATAGCTTTTTCTTTCTTTAGCTCTTCTGATAACTTTGTTAAGCGATACTTAGTACCTAAGTTAAGCTTCTCCTTTAAAAATCCGTCTAACACCTTCTCTCCTGTATTTGGATTTACAAAGCCGTTTAACTCAGCCTCAAGTGTAAGAATCTCGTGTAATTTTAGTGTAATTTGTGCCATTGTTTGGTTGGTTTATTTATTTAAAGAGTCAATTGTTTCGTCAAATGCAATAATGTCTATATGTCTGATTATTTTCATATCATAATGAAAATAAATCAATGTGCCTTCATTATTGCCTTGTTGTGTAATTGAATTTTGCCGCAATTCAATAATTTCATTAATATCAATCCAGCTTCTTAATATAGCGTCGCCTTCTCTAGTCGTAATCTTAATAAATTTCTTCATTATATATTTAGTTTATTTGTTACAATTCCCACTTGCCTTGAGGGCATTTTTGTTCTTTAGGTACATCGGGTGATGTATAGACTTTTGCTGCGATAGGGCAGCCGCAAGCACCACATTGAAAAAAGTTATTAACTAGAGAGCCTGTTATTGATTTTACGTCCACCTCTTGCAATGAAGGGCATTTATCACATATCTTACTGCGATTTTCAGCAAGTTGTTTTTGCTGTTCTGTGTGGAACATAGCCGTTCCCCAAGCTTGAATGATAGTCAAAAATTTACTCATTGTATGTTGTTTGGTTGTAACAAATTTAGGTAAAATTTGTTACAAATCATTATGTTGTATATATGGTGTATCCATTATATGAGCAAGCGCCTCCAGCAGAGTAGCCAAGCCCCCCTGTATTAAACGAGGCGTTAGTATTTCGGCAGAAATAAATAGTCTCTCCGTCCTGTAACCAGTAGCTTGTATTGCTTCCCGCCGAACAAGGAAGCCATTCGATGTACGCCTCGCTTCCGCTGTTATTTGAAATAGAGATTTCTTCGCAGCAAGCGCAGTCTGCACCAGAAGGAGCAGATGTGCCTAAGTTAACCCCATTTGCAAAGTAATGGTTATATGTAGATGAACACAAGCTTGTATCTTTGTAGACAGGATATGGTACGCAGCTTATACAGGTGTTGTAGCCCTGGAATACTAAGTCTTGACCATAGTAGCACGCTCCCGATACTGGAGCTATAACACCAACATCTATTCCATTTACAAAATAGTGATTATAGGTAGGGCTACATACTGATGTGTCCTTGAACACAGTGTATGTTACACATCCAGAGCAAGTATTATATCCTTGACTTACAATATTCTGAGATGTATTACAAGCTGATGTTGTTGGGTTGCTAGAATAGGTCGTTCCACCAGCTTGCCACTGATTTCCAGTAAAACAGCTATTTACGTTTTGGTAAACAGAGTAAGTCGTACATCCAATGCAAGTTTGGCCAACATATAGCGCATAGTTTGCAGATGACGAACAGGCTCCAGTTACTGGATTATAAGAATATGTATTGCCGTTAGATTGATACTGATTGCCAGTAAAACAGCTATTTGTATTTTGGTAAACTGCATATTCTGCGCAACCTATACACATAACACCAACATAACTTGAATAATTAGCGCTAGTGTTACAAGCCCCAGTAGCTGGGTTATAATAATAATCTACGCCATTTACTTGATACGGAGCTCCGCCATAGCACGGTTTTGCTGAGTAATTATGTGCATAAACAAAGTATGAATTACATCCAACACATAATACCTGAAACGTATTCTCATATTGAGATGAGTAGTCGCAAGCTCCGTTGCTTGGAGCGGTATTCCCTACGCTAGAGCCGTTTACATAATATTGATTATATGTAGGTGAATTAACATTTGTATCTCTAAATACTGTATATGTCACACAAGAAGAACAGGTCGAGTAGCCTTGTGATGTAAGTACTGGGGCCGTATTAAATCCAACAGTTAAATTAAATGCAGCACTTGTCTTGCTGTTTATCCCTGTTCCAGAGGCTGTAAATAAATTGCTTATTGATGCGTTTTCTGTTGAAGCTATGACCCTAATCCCAAGCGAAATAAATGTATTAAATGCGGAGCCGTGTAATACACCAGCCTTGCTAAAAGTTACAGTTCGTGTAGAAGAATTGTAATTTGATGTCCATCCGCTAGGAAGTGGTGTATAAAAGCTGTCAAATGTTAAATTGCTAGGCAATACATCAGTTAATACAGTGTCAGAAGAGTATAAATTACTTGTTGAGTTTCTTACTCTTAATAAATATATAAATGTTGTATTGTATGGCAAATTAGTGCCAGCGGGTATATCTGTTATTCCATCGTTCTGCCTTGCAATTTTTTCTACTTCAAACGTAGGATACTGAAGGTATGGCGTAGTTGTAGTAGAGTTTGTAGGTGAATATGTAGCTGTCAAAGGTATTGCCAATGTTCCAGCTCCATCTACAGACGGCCTAGTTGTTGAGCACACAATTGTTACAACAACTGTTGCTCCAGCAGCAATTGAACTTGTTATTGTTAGGGTGTTAGACGAATACGTATATGTTACGCCAGCTGTTACAGATATACTTGAAAAAGATGTATTTGAAGCAAAACTAAATGTTAATACTACATTCGTACTTGTTGCAAATGATTCATCATTTCTTACATTTACTGTATATGTTACGTTGTTGCCAGCTGTTACTGTGCTAGGAGACGCAGAGCTAGTTAAGTTCAAGTTATAGAATGGCGGTATCCCAACTATAGCTTTCTTTGGAAGTAGCTGATTATTTGTTCGACTAACATAAAAAGAGTTCGCTGTATCAATATAAAGTATATCGTTCAGACCAAGCTTTTTTACAGCTCTCTTACTTGAGGTGAATGAAGCTTTTTGATATAAGTCCCCAGAGGAAACGGCATTAGCCAAGTCCTCGTAGGTGACAATCTTATTTTCATTCATTGTGGTCCAAGCACTCATATACCAAGTTTAGCTTCTAATTCTGCTACGCGCTTTTCTAATTGTAATATTTTTAGTGTATGCAAGTCTGTGTAATTAACGCTAAGGGATATACCATCGTTGTTTACTAACTCTGGGCATACGTCGTAAACTTGCTGCGCAGAATATCCATATCGTATCTTATCCTTCTCATAAGTAGTACGCATAAACTTGATTACGTCGATAGCACTAACGTCTATGTCTGGATTTTCTCCAAGTATATTCTTAAATCTAACGTCCGAAGGCTCAAAGAATGAATTAGCCGTGATACTGAACCCAGTTGCGTCAGCTCCAACTGCGCACACAGCGGCAAGTGATGGAGTGGAATATGTAGAAGAAATAACCCCAGTTGAGCTATTGTACGATATTCCAGTGCCAGCACTTATAGCAGCTCGAGCCAACGAATCGGTATATTGGGTAATGGAAGAAGAAATTACACCTGTTGAGCTATTATAAGATATACCAGCTCCAGCGCTTATTGATGCTCTTGCTGCAGCATCTGTGTACTGTGTAATTGTTGAAGATATTACGCCAGTAGAACTATTGTAAGATATACCTGTTCCTGCGCTAACAGCAGCCCTTGCTCTAGCATCCGTAAAGTATAAGTTGGAGCCTTCTGATACAGAAGAGGTAGTAAACGATATGGTAGCCGTAAGCGTGCTTCCATCTTGCTTAGATAGGGTTAATGTTGTGCCACTAAAAGACAACCCAGTTACAGAACGATTATAACTCGTATTCCAGCTAATTATATTGCCAGCTGTAATTCCAAAAGCAGCAGACGCTGAGAATATTGGGTCTGTTTCGCCAGCAGAAATAGTCTGATACGTAATATTTGTAGAACCAACTGTTATAACAGATTGGTTTGTATTTCCATATCTAAAGTTGGCATTTGTTCCAGATGTAACCAAATACTGATATCCGCGCAATTCTGCATCTGAGTCAGAGTCTGTTGCCCTTGACCAGCTAGAAGAGCTTGCAATATAAACTCCATTCTCAGTGGCATTTGTTTGCCCTATAACTAGTATTCTGTCGCCAGAGGAAGGAGTGTATCCATTGACAGCAGAAAGCCCGCTCAATCCAATATTTGAAAGCGACACAGTGAGCACAGATGCACCTAGCTTTAATCCAGTTAATGCTGTATTATCTACATATTCTTTTGAGGCTGCGTGAGTAGCACTTGTTGGTACCGCTGGTATATTTATATTCTGAGAGAACGTCCAATTATTATTTGCATTAACACCTCCTCCTGTAGCGTATTCGCCTATTGAAGAGGTTAATACGCCTGCGCTAATCTTTGCCGAACCAACAACACTAAATAGGCTTGTAGAATTGTTCCAAGAAAACTTGGTTGCATCGCCAACTAGCTTATTGCCGTCGCTATATATAATAGAGTTTATTGCGGGCACAACATACGCTACAACTTTTCCGTCTGGCTGAACCTGAAGAATCTTATTGTAAGTTATAGCTGGGTCCTCAATTAACGCAGTTAAGTATATTTGCTTTACGGCTATCGATGGATTTTTGTCGTCTCCTATGTAAATTATATTGTCATAGGCGAACGCTAAATTATGACCATTAATCTTATACCCAACAATACCACTTTTACTTGTTACATTAAAGTAGCCCTCATTCATATTTACCCCTCCTGCAATAATAGAAAGAGGAGAGTTTATTAAGGTGTTAGCTTCTTTTCCGACTGCTGTTATGTAGCCTTCTGTTGCGTTTAATATAATAGAATCTAATACCTCTGTAGACACATTGTTAGAAACTATTTGAGTAGTTACAGAAGACTTTACTTCTTGGGCAGCCTTAGATGTTGATGATTTTACTACAGCTTGCGTGTTGGCAAAAAGGTCGCCAACTGGCACAGAAACTACTGCCCCAGCATTGTCAACCATCATTATCGAAACTATATTATCAGGTATTTGTGCCATATTATGCGTAAGGTAATTGCGTTGTTTCTACCTCGTTAGAGTCTATTTGTTGTTGAATTAAGGCAGAAATATGCCCCTCAGCTTTCTCATTAAATCCAGATGGGTGAGAATCAATCCAAGACAACATCATTGGCTGTGTAATTTCGTCATAAGGAGTGAACTGAGATTCGTGTGGAGTTTCAAACTCTAACTTATCCCAAAATTCAGATTTATAGCCTTCTGAAGTTTCGCCGACTTTTCTTACATATAGCCACTTAATAACTTTCTCCAAGTTACCTTCAATCTTATGGTACTTTACCGATTCTACGGTTGTTGTGTAATTAATCATTTTTTAAATATTAATAGTATGTAAATGAAAGCTGTGAAGCATCTCTGGCAAATATCATAATTGTTGCAGCTACTTTATATCCCCCAGCACCAGTAGACGTAGGAGATGTAATAATATATCCGTTGCCATCTGTGTTCATTTCTCTACCTAAGTTACCTACGTTATTACCTCCAAAATGAGTTAAATCAAAGTATTTGTCTCCGTGAGAACCACTACCGTCACTCCAGCCTCCAAATTGATACGAGAATCCAGCTCCAGTATTTGTTGCAGAGTTAGGAGGATAGTTGTCAAAGTTGTATCCAAATATAAATCCAGTAAAGTAATTATTCACACCAGCATATATCTTTAAAAACTTTGAAGAACCAACTTTATTGACAGAGTGGCTAACCATTTTCATACCAGCCACATTGTTATCCATACCTTTAAATGCTACCTGTCCGTAAAGCTCAACTCCTCCTGTATATCCTGAACCGTAAGGCATTCTAACACCCCAATAAGATGCACTATTTAATAAACCAGATGCTGTTGAGTCTGAATATAAAGCCAACTTAGATGTTCCAGCATATCCATCTCTTAGCCATAATTTTGGATAAGCTCCTGTTGCTCCAATATTCCAGTCATTTGAAGTTGAAGCGTAAAAGTGATTATTTAATGCTTGGTTATATATGCCTTGACCAGAAGTATTATTTCTAAACCAGCCGCTGATATACATATCCCTAGCGGTAACATCCAATGAAACTACTGTATTACCACTTACGTCTAATGAACCATTAATAACTGTTTTATTATTTGCAAGGTACAACCATCCAGATGTGCTATTCTTGATAAACATATCATTACCACTCTGATAAATTTGAGATGATGTTCCTGTAGATGTGTTAGTAAGGGTCAAGTAAGGCGTTGCCTTGCTAATAGTTAAATCTCCAGTTAAAGTTCCTCCAGCTAAAGGAAGTTTTGTTGAATCAGAGCCACTAATTGTCCAGCTTCTATTCGCTGATAAATCGTATGCTGTGCCATTAATTGTTAATGTACGAGCATTTGTAACAGGAGTATATCCTAAAGCAGTTGTTACGTCGCTTGAAGATATACTTGTCAAATAAGTGCTAGTATCTAAGCTCCAAGTATTAGCTGCTGTTTTCTTCAAGAAGCCACTTGTTCCAGCAAGCCCTGCAATAGCAGTTAAATCTGCATCTAAAGGTTGGTAAGTAGATGCCGCAGTAGATGTTGTTAAATATCCTGCTGAAGCGTGATTACCCCAACCGTAAGCTGTATCCCAGTTGCTTGCGTTATTAGTTGTAGTGTACCAAGAGCTAGCTGTATAAATTGGGTCTGTTTCTGTAAATGAAGTCAGATAAGTGCTTGAATCAACAGAGCCGTCTGCTTTTAAAAATTGTGATGAAGTTCCGCCTGAACGAATAATTGATGCAGCAGTAATGTTTCCCGCAAACGTCCAAGTTCCCCTAGCTGTAATTGTATTTGTCCCAGCAGTAGAACCTATTGTTATATTTGTTGTACTTCCTGAAAGTCCTGAAGTACCAATATTTATCGTCTTTGTTGCACCAGATACTGTAGCACCAGTTGAAATAGAAACGGTAGTATTGCCAGTAGATGTAGTTAATGTAGAATTTCCTGTTACACTAAACGAACCATTAATTACACTTAGATTACCTGAGAATGTTTTTGAACCGCCAAAAGTTTGTGTTCCATTGTTAACAACACCTCTTGCGATTGTTGAAGCATCTGGCACGCTTAATGTGATAACAGGTGTGGTTGTGGAATCTGCAACAGATGAAGTTATATCAGAGCCAGCAGAATCAATCGTTAATGCCGATACAGAAGTTACCGTACCTACATTTGTAGTGTATCCTGCTGGGTTAGATGCGTCGTATGGAGTATATCCAAGAACTGATGATAGTTGAGCATTCTTCCAAAGACTTGTTGCGCTGTCATAATACATTAAGTCTTTGTTAGCCTTAGATGTAAATAATACATTGTGCAACTCTTCTATCTCGAATCCATTTTGTACATTAACAAAGATTTCGCCATTGTTAGACTGCACTCTTGTTACTGTACCAATAAATACTAAGTGTGCAGGAGCAACTGGTTTATTTGCTAAGCCAAAGATTAAATTACCTGAAGTTCCTAGCCATACAGGGTCTCCAGCAGTAGCCGTAGATGTATCTAATCCAGCAACAAGACCTTCTGTAACAACTTTTACAAAATCGTTTGTAACTCCACCCGTTTCTAATAATCCAAGAACCTTTGAAGATGTAGCTTCAGAAGCGTTAGATGCGGCGGAAACAATCATATTTGTTCCGTCTGAACTAGAAACATAAACTGCTTTACCCTTAGTTAATGTTGCTCCAAGTTTTACTTCGTGCTTAACCTGAACTGCGTAATTATCAATCCATTGAGTATTGTAATCGGTAGCATCAATCTTAGATAAGATTTGTCCAGCAGTTCCGCCAGAAGGCATTGTTCCAGAAACTGTCCAGCTTCTGTTTGCTGTTAAATCGTATGTGACGCCATTAATTGTTAAAGTACGAGCATTAGTTACAGGAGTAAATCCAAGTGAGTTTTGCTTGGCATCTAAAGCTGACTGTAAATCTGTTTGATTTGACAATGTGCCAATAATACTACCCCAAGTTCCGCCTCCACCAGCAGATGAGCTAATCTCAACGTAAACAGTTCCACTCCAACGATAAATCTTGTTTGTGTCAAGGGTAACGTAAATCTTACCCGTAGCCCCTGTTGCTGGCAAAGATGCTAAATCAGCATACTCTAATACATCGTCAACGTAAGAAGGCAACTGTGTAGAAGGAACTAGTCCAGCCCCATCTAAGCTTGCGTATCCATTTGCAATACCTTTATTAGCAGCATTCTCAGGAGTGTAACCTAAAGCAGTTGTAACCTGAGAAGAATTGATTGATGTTAAATATCCTGCGGAGGCGTGGTTTCCCCAACCGTATGCAGTATTCCAATTGCTGATATTAGTATTAGTAATACCATAGGCAGCAGACGCAACAAAAATTGGGTCTGTCTCTGTAAACGAGGTCAGGTAAGTGTTTGTATCTAAGCTCCAAGTATTTGCCGCAGTCTTTTTTAATAATCCACTAGTACCTGTTAATCCAGCAATAGCAGTTAAATCTGCATCTAATGGCTGATATGTTGTTGCCGCTAAAGATGAGGTCAGATATCCAGACGAAGCGTGATTCCCCCATCCGTAAGCTGTATTCCAATTGCTAATATTAGTGCTAGTAATGCCATAAGCTGCTGATGCCAAAAATACAGGGTCTGTTTCGCTAGGTGTAGTATATGAAATAACACCTGTTCCAGAATCATAAGACAAACTACCTGATACAGAGATTGCAGAACGAGAACGAGTATTTGTGAAGTATAAATTACCGCTTTCAGGAACTGCTCCTGTGTTTAATGTAGCTAAAGCTCCAGCTCCAGTAATGTATTGAAGCGGATTACCTGTGGCTGAAATATTAATTGTACCACTAGTTGTTACAGGAGAATTGCTGACCGCAAAAGCAGAAGGAACTGAAATTGCAATGCTTGTTACCGTACCTGTGTTTGCTCCAGCAGCAATGCCGTCGAGTTTTGACTTGTCAGCCGCGCTCATCGCTCCAGATGAACTAGATGTCGCAGCAGCTAGAGAAAGTACCTGAGAAGCCAAAGAAAGACCGTTTGCCGTACCAATGGTTACAGCATTGTGGAAGCGCGAATCATTTCCTTGCGCAAATGTGTTAATAGCTGTACCAAATGTAGGCGTATATGTAACTAAATTGTTAGAAACGCCAATAGTTAATGCTGGGTTGCCCGAAGACAAAGTAAGCGTACTTCCAAGTGGTATTTGGTCAGTATTAGTTCCGTCAGATATGCTAAACGAGTTTGAG
>JACCDQ011085234.1_pt1 | contig 15392 bp, 18 predicted proteins | sample 7446031 | NCBI WGS metagenome assembly JACCDQ01 (sample SAMN15323442, study PRJNA562643) | freshwater metagenome | isolation source: river surface water | place: USA:Blue River Watershed | collected 2017-08-17
AAGGATGAAAACCTTGCGTCCTAACCACTAGACGAATGGGCCAAAATGTCAAAACCCCAGAATTTGGGATTGCAAATATAGTAGGAATTTCTTGAAGCGCAAGGGCGCTTGCTATTTTTTTTAAGAAATTTCAGGGTCGTCCGAACTCATCTTAAAGCCCAGACGCTTGGCTGTTTTGAGTTTGAGCTGTTCACCCATTACAAAAATCTGTCCCACACTGACGTTATCCATATATTCGAATGGCGGAATAAAGAGGTCAAATTGAAGTGCATATGCAAAGGCCATCTGTGCGATGAGTTGTAACAATTGCTCAGACAACAACATATGTTGAGGGTCATTGAAAGTAGCGCCGAGTGAACCCTTTCCTTCAATAAAGAAATGTCTTTCGTGGTTTACAAAAATGCGCGCAATTAAATTACCCATGTCGTCGAGGCGATTTTGCTGCATCGATTCTGCCAAAAAGTTGTAGATGTGAATAGTGCCAAAGTAGCCGTTATTTGGGTTCGACTTGAAATAGGCGGTCCCCCAAAGTGGATTAGAATCTGGCAGGCGAAATACGTTGTGATGCAAATTGAAGACGAGCACATCACTGCCGATATACACATGGAATTCGTGGTCACCCCTATCCTTGATCCAAAGACGCACGCGTTCATCGGTAATGACTTCCTTAAGTGCAATGAGTTCTTTGTCAATGAGCGTGCGCAGTTGTTCAAATACACGTTCCGCATCGTCGGCGATGTCTTGTTTGAGGGCTGATTTATGCAAAAGGATATCGATGAGTTGTTGGCGGTTGGCTTCAATCGGGTCGGCTGCTTGTTTTTTCTTCATGGCATTATATTTGCTGTTAAAAATACCGCAAATGCAGCAGTTATCGACATTTCATCGATAAATCTTTATGTGGCATTGGCAAAAAATGTTTAACTTTGAGAAAAGCGCATTGAGCGCGGTCTAAGAAAAAATGAAAAAGCGCATTTGGTTCATCATCAATCCCATTTCAGGTGTTCGTCGCAAAGACGACATCCCTGCGCTGATCCGCCGCTTTCTCGACCACGACGCCTACACTTTTGAAATCCAATACACCAAACACAAAGGCCACGCCATCGATATCGCGCAACAAGCCGTTGAACTCGGCATCGAGATCGTTTGTGCAGTGGGCGGCGATGGCTCTGTGCACGAAGTTGGCACAGCACTCATCGGCACCAACACCAGCTTAGCGGTAATTCCAATTGGTTCCGGAAATGGTTTAGCGCGCCACATGTTTATTCCACGCAACATCAAAAAAGCAATTCAAACCATCAACCGAAACCAACAAATTCTGATGGATACCGTCATGGTCAACGACCAGCCTTTCCTCGGAGTTGGTGGTTACGGCCTAGATGCCATTATCGCTAAAAAATTCGACGAAGACCACAAACGCGGTTTCTGGACCTACGTCAAGCATGTTCTCAAAGAGTTTTTCCGCTACAACCCCATGAACATCTCTATTGATACCAATGGGCAAATTAAAAAATTACCCGTAGTGCTTTGCACCATCGCCAATACTTCTGAGTTTGGCAATGGCTTTAAAGTTTCACCAAAATCAGATGCCACAGATGGCAAGTTAGAATTATTTCTACTCAAGCCCTTTTCCTTATTTGGCATCCCCAAAATGATTTTTCAGTTCTTTACAGGTCGCTCAGATCAATCTATTTATTCTGAAATCATTTCATTCAAGAATGCAAAAATCTCTCTGCCTAATGGTGTTGCACACCACGATGGCGAGCCCCTTACCGTCATGCGTGAACTCAATGTACGCGTGGTTCCACACTCACTCCATATTATTGTAGGTCAAAAATAATGGCTACTTCTTTTCAACTCGATCTCGAGGCCATGTTGGCCCAACTTTCAACGTTAGAAGCCCACACTTCGCCTTCTTGGGGCCAAATGAGCCCTCAGCGCATGGTAGAACACCTTGCAGACGCGCTTTACATGTCCATGGGGCAAGGTGACCATACCTTAGAAGTTCCAGAAGAGCGCATCGAGCGCATGCAAGCTTGGCTAGAATCAGATAAACCAATGGCCAAAGATGTGCAAGTATCGTTTGCCACGCCTAATACACCCTTGCGCAACGACGAACTCGAAACCGCCATCGACGAATTCACCGATGCCTTTCTTAGTTTTCTAGAGTATTACGAAGGAAATGAACAGGCAACAGCGCTACACCCTTTTTATGGGCAACTAAATTACGCACAATGGCAGCGCCTGCACACCAAGCACTTCGCGCATCATTTTGAGCAGTTTGGTCTGATTTAAGGGGTATTCGCTTTTGCGCTTGTGCTTTCTATGAAAAATCCTTTATTGCTTTCCTTGCTTATTGGCCTCATTGTAGGAACTACAAATCATTTTTACCTGCGCTCTAAAGGACACCGAAGCAGTGCGCAATGGTTTATGCAGGTGGTGGTATTTTTTGCGTTGGCTTTTAGTGTACTCAAGTTTTTGCGCTAACCTCACCTCTAGTTCTGCGCTACTTCCCAAATTTCAAAAACGGAATAAACCTTGGAACGTTTTTTTGGTAGTCTTTGTAGGCTGGATATTTGTTGGCGGAGAGTTCTTCAGAAAAATCTGAACTGCCTTTGAAGAGGATGAGTAGCAAGACACAACCTCCGATAGTCCAGTTGACCCATTGGCCTGTAGCATTCACGCTGAACAAGTAGAAAATGACCCAAATACTTTGTTCCATGGCATAATTTGGATGGCGTACAATACCCCACAAGCCTGTGGATACAAATCCTTTTTCGTAGTCGCCGAGGGCTTCTCCCGCCTTGATGCGACGGTGCTTCTCCGTCTGAAAAACATATTGTTGCTGATCTGCCACAAACTCAATGCCTACAGCGAGTAACATGAGTGCGGCTAAGAGGTAATCAATGCCATTCAATGCTGGATTGGCTTGATCTGAAAGGGTGGCTAAAATGGGAACAGTAAATGAAAAAATCAGGATATTTTGGTAAGCTGAGATGAAAAACAAATTGAAAAGACCCCAAATAAATTTGTTGTTGAAACCCGGACGCTTGCGCAGTTCTTCCCAGCGGTAATCTTCTTCTCCAGCCCAAAAACGCCAAGTATAGGCTCCCCGACGGGCAAAATTGAAAGTCAGGCGAGCTCCCCAAATGGTAGCGAGAACAGCCATCAAAACCATGCGCTCAGACAATACTGGCGCCAAAAGGGTCATATGCCAAACGTAATAAATGGGAACAATGCTCCAAAGCTTATCGACCTGTGAATTATTGCGTGAAATTTCACCTACAACAAAACAATAGGCAATGACCAAACCAACTGGCAAAGCCATTTGACCCAAAATATCAAATTGCAGTTCATTGGGCGTGTAGCCGAAGTTCAAACAAATTAGTGGTGCAACAACCACGGTAAAAATCAAAAGTAGGATAGTGAGTAGCATAGTAGAAATGGGTTAGGAGCCGAATTTAATAAAAATCTTTAAGACTTAGCAAAAGGCAGCGCTCGCGCTTGCAAAGCTTCTATTAGTGCTTGCTGCCCCTGATGAAAAACTGTTCCGTAGTCGGCGGTTTTTACCCAGCAGTGCACCCGCATGTGCAAACCAGATTCATTGAGTTGCTGCACCCCTACTACAGGCTCGGGTTTGTGCAAAATGCGTTTATCTGCGACCAAACAAGCAGTAATCACCTCTTGAATTTGACTGATGGGGACGTTCTGTTCAAAGATGAAAGTCCATTCCATTCTGCGCGTTTTTTCTTTGGTGAAATTGACAATAGTACCATTAGCTAATGGGCCGTTAGGATGCACCAATATTTTGTTGTCGGCAGTTTTCAGGTAGGTATTGAAAATCTGAATTTCGGAAACAACGCCTTGTTCACCTAGTGCCTCGATGTCGTCGCCCACTTTAAAGGGCTTGAGCACGAGGATCATGATACCACCTGCAAAGTTCGAAAGCGTTCCTGAAAAAGCCATACCAACCGCGATTCCTGCAGCGCCAAGCAAAGTCAAGAAAGAGGTCATCTCTACACCCAATTGGGTAATCGCCGTGATGGACACCATGATTTTGAGGGCCATGGATAAGAAACTCGTCAGAAATGAAATGAGCCCCGGATCTGTTTCGCTTTTGCGCAAAATACGGTTGACCAAACGCGTTAAGACACCCGAAAGCCAAAAACCTAAGACAGCAATGACGATGGCCAGCACCAAATTAGTCAGTAAACCAAAAATAACTTTGCTTAAATCTCCGGTTTTGAGATCAAAAAGTGTTTCTATAAAGTGCATGTCGTAATTTTAGCACAAAAATAGAAATGTTTAGCGAGTATGAAAATTTGGAACCAATTAGGGCCATAGCCACCGATGGTTATGCCGACTACTATCCAAATTTTTTGGAGCCAAGAGCAAGTGCCACCCTATTCCAACAGCTCCTTCTGCTCGACTCCTTTCGGCAAAACGAGATTGTGTTATTTGGCAAAAAAATCAAAGTGCCAAGACTCGAAGCTTACTATGCCCTCAATGGGGAGCAATACGGTTACTCAGGTCAGCAATTACAAGCCGAAAAACTCCCTCTTTTCCTCGACGAGCTACGGCTCGAAGTACAGGAACGCACTGGCTATAAATACAATGCACTCTTGATCAATTACTACCGAGATGGACAAGATTCGAATGGTTGGCATGCCGACAACGAAAAAACACTAGGACCGAACCCCAGTATTGCGTCGATTAGTTTGGGTGCTGAACGAATTTTTGAGCTCAAGCATTTGTCAACGGGAAAGAAAAAAAGTATCATTTTGGCCAACGGCAGTTTACTGCACATGCACGGACAACTGCAGCACCACTACAAACACCAACTTCCTAAAATGCGCGCTGTAACTGGAGTGAGGCTCAATTTAACTTTTCGTTGGATACAGCCGTCCGATCGAAATCAGTAACTTTGGAACAATGAAGCCACAAGACTACATGCAGCGCTGCCTCGACCTCGCCATTTTAGGCCAAGGATTGGTAGCTCCAAATCCAATGGTGGGTTGCGTTATTGTCAAGAACGGTCATATTATCGGCGAAGGATACCACCAAATTTTTGGAGGGCCGCATGCCGAGGTTCAGGCCATGGCAGCCGTTCAAGATCCAAATGAGATTGAAGGCGCTACTGTTTATGTCAGTCTTGAACCCTGTGCACATTTTGGCAAAACACCACCCTGCAGCAATTTGCTCATTGAAAAAAAAGTAGCAAAAGTAGTTATTGCTTGCAAAGATCCCAATCCAAAGGTGGCTGGCAAAGGCATCGAGCGCCTGCTCAAAGCAGGAATTCAAGTAGAGTTAGGTATCTTAGAAGCGGCTGCCAAACAGCTGAACAAACGCTTTTTTTGCTTCCATCAAAAGCAACGACCTCATGTTGTTCTCAAATGGGCACAAACCAAAGACGGCTTCCTAGACCGCCTCCGAGACACCGATCAAAAAGGCATTAACTGGATATCCTCCGAAGAATCGAGGTCACTTGTACACCATTGGCGCAGCCAAGAAATGAGCATACTAGTAGGCAAACACACCGCACTCAATGACAACCCTTCTTTAACGGTACGGGAAGTGAGCGGCAAAAACCCAATCCGGATTTTAATAGATAGCCAACTTCAAGTTCAAAACGACATCAGTTTGTTTTCCGAAGATGCACCAACGCTTATTTTCAATCGGCTCAAAAACGAAACCAAAGGCAACATCGAATGGATTAAAATCCAAGAAACCGCCACTAAAAACATCCTTGAGGAACTCTATAAACGAGGCATTCACTCCGTTATGGTTGAAGGAGGAAGCCGCACTTTACAATATTTTATCATCGATAACGTTTGGGACGAAGCGTATGTGCTCGTTGGTGACCTCAACTACGGAGAGGGCATCAAAGCACCTGTATTGAATCGGGTGCCCACCAATGTGCATCCTTTCGGGACCGACCAAATTTACTACTATAAACGACGAACGTGAAAAAAATCAGCCTGCTCCTCAGTTCCATTTTTGTTGCGCTCGGTATTTTCGCGCAAAGCTATCAGTTAGCTGTGCTCAAATACAATGGCGGCGGCGACTACTATGCCAATCCTACTGCGCTGCCCAATCTGATCAAATTCTGCAATGCAGAGCTCGGCATGAACATCTCCAAAGAGGTACCATATGTTGAAGTTGGGAGTGCAGATTTGTATCAGTATCCGCTCCTTCACATGACTGGACATGGAAACGTAGTGTTTTCCAAATCCGAGGCCTTGAATCTGAGAACCTACTTGCTCTCGGGTGGTTTTTTACACATCGACGACAACTACGGGATGGATGGCTTCATTCGAGCTGAGCTCAAAAAAGTATTTCCCGAAGCAACCCTAACAGAGTTGCCCTCTAGTCATCCAATTTTTTCAGCACATTATACTTTTACGAGTGGCCTACCTAAAATCCATGAGCACGACGGCAAACGCCCACAAGCTTTCGGGATTGTCATTGAAGGCCGCTTGGTGTGCTTGTATACCTATGAAACCGATTTGTCTGACGGTTGGGAAGACCCACAAGTACATAACGACCCACCAGAAAAAAGGCGCCAAGCTTTGCAGATGGGCGCCAATATCGTTTCTTACGCTTTTTCGAACTAAAACAAGGGCAACTTAATGTTGGTGTCCGTCGTGTTCTCCGTGCGGAGCAGCCTGAGCGTCAGAGGTAACTTGCAATAATTCAATTTCAAAAACTAAATCCGCATAGGGTGGAATAGCACCCGGACGCCCTTGCTTGCCATAAGCATTGTAGTAAGGAATGAACAAGAGGATTTTGCCTCCCTCTTTGATGAGGGTAATCCCTTCTTCAAAACCAGGAATCATGCGCTGTACTTTGTATTGAAAATCTAATGGTACATTGCGGTCTTTGGAGGAGTCGAATTTTTTGCCGCCGCGACGGAATGTTCCGGTATAGTGCAGGCTCACTTTGTTACCTTCCTTGACCTCAGCGCCTTTTCCTCCATCAATAATGACATAGACCAATCCTGTTGCACTCTGCACTGCATTCGGATACTGACTCAGCACTTCCTGAAACATGTAGGCTTTGTAATCTTCTTGGGACAATGCGGCAATCTGAGCGAGCTCAGCTTGCTCTTGCGCTTCTGCTGCTTTTTTAGCCAAATAAACTTGGTCAAATGCAGCCTGCGCATCCCATTTTTGTGCAGCTTTTCCGACGCGAATGATTTGTACGTTGCGCATGGTGTCATTTTGTGCAATGGCATTCACCACTTCTTGACCCGAAACTACATGGCCAAAAACGGTGTGCTTGCCATCGAGCCAAGGCGTTTCTTTGTGCGTGATGAAAAATTGTGAACCATTGGTGTTTGGACCTGAGTTGGCCATAGAAAGGATCCCTGGACCTACATGCTTGAGCGTTGGATCGATTTCGTCATAAAATTTATAGCCTGGGTCGCCAGCACCTGTTCCTTGCGGGTCACCGCCTTGGATCATGAAATCGGCAATCACGCGGTGAAACACCAAACCATCAAAGAATGGCGTTGTAAAAGATTTGTCGCCCACCTTGAAATTCCCTTCGGCTAGTCCTACAAAATTCCCGACTGTCATGGGTGTTTTTTGGTATTCTAATTGACAAACTATAATTCCTTTATTGGTAGTAAAGCGCGCATAAATACCATCTTCAATTTCGGTGGCATGCTGCGCGTGAAGTAAACCCACAATTGGCAAAAAGAGCAGTGTAAAAAGTAACTTTTTCATGATATTATTTTTCGATGTCTAGTAATTCAACTTCAAAGATCAGAACGGAATAAGGCGGAATCAGTGCTGTTGGCGATCCGGGGCCATAAGCCAATTCTTGAGGAATATAAAAACGGTATTTCGAACCAACGCTCATGAGTTGCACGCCTTCGGTCCAGCCCGGAATGACCGCATTGAGGGGGAAAGAAATCGGTTCTTTGCGCTCCACGGAGCTATCGAAAACATCGCCGTTAATGGTGGTGCCGGTGTAATGTACTTTGACCGTAGAACTCGCGGTCGGTTTGCTGCCTCTGCCCTTTTTGAGCACTTCGTATTGCAAGCCGCTGGCTGTTACTTGAATTTCTTTTTTCTTAGCGTTTTCTAAGAGAAAAGCTTCTCCTTTCTCGCGATTGACTCGGCCAGCTTCTTTTTCTGCAGCAAGCGCTTCTTGATTGACTGCTTCTTCAGCTTGCTGAACCGCCTGCATCTTTTCTTGAAAATAAGACATCACACATTGATTGGCTGGGTCTTGTATGACGCTCGGACGCTGCATCATGGCATCGCTAAGCCCTTGCAACAATAAAGCTACATTGGCCTCAGGAAAATCTTTGAGTACGCTTTGCGCGATGTTTTGACCAGCTAAGTAACTGACAGAATCAATTCTTGAAGTGACTTGTGGCGCTTGGGCATTGGCTTGAAAAGCCAACGCAATGGCCATAATTGGGAAAATTGTTTTTTTCATGTTCATTTAAATTTCATTTCGGGTATCTGAGCCCCAAAACATTTTGTTTCGGATGGTATCTAAAAAGTTGTTGTCTTCGAATTTCACGACATTGATCATGAATTCGGCTTTGGTGATGGTCACCTTCTCCCCTTGTTTGATGTGCTGGGAATGACCATCTAATGAAAGTAAATAGGAGCGATCACGCCCTTCTACTTGTAATGATATAGGCATGTGGTCTGGTACAACAACCGGACGCACATTAAGGTTGTGTGGAGCAATTGGCGTCAGGATATGCACTTGACAACCTGGCGTGATGATCGGACCACCACAACTTAGACTGTAAGCGGTAGAACCTGTTGGCGTGGCGACGATCAGGCCATCGGCCCAATAAGTGTTGAGGAATTTATCGCCAAGATACGCATGCACTTTGATCATGGACGAGGTGTCTTTTTTCTGAAGCGTTAGCTCGTTAAGGGCAAAGTTTTCGTCGGCGAAGAGGTCGTTTTCGGTATGAACCCTGAGCAAGGACCTTTTCTGAAACTCATACTGGCCCGCTGCAAAGCGTCGAAGTGTTTGGTCGATTTGGTCTTTGGAAAGATTCGATAAAAAACCCAGACGACCCGTATTGATACCTAAAATAGGTACGCCGGAATCGCGGATAAAAGAAACAGCTTTCAGAAAAGTACCATCGCCGCCGAGGCTAATCATGAGGTCAAAGCCTGTTTGGAGGTCGAGGTGGCTTTCAAAGGTTTTGTAACTGGTAGTTTGCGGGTATTTCGATTGGAGTTGGTGGGCGAGTTCTTTTTCAATGACGGGCACCCAACCCAAGAGGGCAATTCCTTGGAGGAGGTTTTCAAAGACTGCGAAGTCTTGCTTGAATATTTTTTTGGCGTATAAAGCGATTTGTTTCATTACATGCTTAAATAATGCATGAGTTCTTGGTAGCGGTCTTGGAGCTCACTTGGCTGTTGGCTGTCTTCATAGCTGACCAATACATGGTAATCATAGCGCTCAAAGGTACGGATAATTGCACTTAAGTTTTGTTGATTGATGCGCAAATTAACCTGAATTTTAGTGCTATCTGGCACGTAACTCACAAATAAATTCAAGATTTTAGCCTGATTGCTCTCCACAATTTGAGCTATCTGGGCAAGGGTGTAGTCGTTGGCATTCATTTCGAGGACCAAAACAGAACCCGTTTCGTTGAGGCCACTCGTATCGGCAAGCAATTGAAGTAATTCTTGTGCGCTAATAACACCGAGGTAATTTTCTTGGCGGTCGAGAACGGGTAAGACCGTTAATTTGAAGAGTGCGAAATGCTGCAATAAATCGAACAGGTGTGCATCGGCAAAAGCAAATGGACGCGGAAGGTGTTGAAAGAGCTCATCTAAACTTTCTTCCAAACTAATTTGGTCGAGTAATTCTGATTCTGACACAAGCCCGACAAAATTGCCGTTTTTCAGAACAGGCAGGTGATTGACCTGAAATTCGTCCATCCATAACAGTGCTTTTTCTCCGCTATCGGTGTGTAATAAAGGGGGTATTTGTTCAGAAAGAATATTGGAAGCTCTCATAGTGGGCGCAAAATACTAAATTACTTGAATGTTTCGTACTTTTGCAACTCAATTATTGTGCCATGACCAGACTCAGCGTGAATATCAATAAAATCGCAACACTGCGCAACGCACGCGGCGGCCAAACCCCAAATGTGCTCCAGTTTGCGCTCGATGCCGAAAGATTCGGCGCGCAGGGCATCACCGTGCACCCTAGGCCAGATGAGCGGCACATCACCACCCAAGATTGCTACGACCTCCACGAGCGCGTTCAGACTGAATTCAACATTGAAGGGTACCCAGATGCGCGCTACCTACAACTTATCAAAGACCTGCGTCCGGCGCAAGCCACATTAGTTCCAGACCCACCAGGAGTACTCACTTCCAATGCCGGCTGGAATTGCAGCGCACAAGCCAAGTTTCTCGAGCCTATTATTGCCCAAATTCAAGCGTTAGGCGTTAGGGTTTCACTTTTTATGGAAACTAATTTGGCGCAAATTGATCAAGCAAAGGCACTTGGTGCTGACCGCATCGAATTCTACACTGGGCCGTATGCTGAAAACTATGCTTCGGGGCCAAAAGCAGCTGTAGCACCTTATCAGTTGGCGGCACTGCATGCCCATACGCAAGGCCTGGGTATCAATGCCGGACACGACCTCAGCTTGGAAAATTTAGCGTTCTTGAAAGCTTCGCTTGTGGCCTTAGACGAGGTTTCAATTGGCCATGCACTAATTAGCGATGCACTTTATTTGGGAATTGAAAATACCATCCAGCGCTATCTTTACGAATTGCGCGAAGGCGCCTGATGCAATACCCGCTGCGGGTAAGGAATTTCTATTGAATACGTTCTAAATAAGCGATCAATTTCAAGCCTAATTTCCGATTTATAATTGTTGATATCCCAACTTTGGTCTGCCCAAAAGATGAGTTCGAGCTCTAGTCCGGAATCGCCAAAATCAGCAAGGCGCACAATGACAGGGTTGCTCTTCTTGACCTTAGGGTGCGCTAGTGCAGCTTGTGTAAGTAAGCGTTCAATTAGCGGAATATCTGAGCCATAAGCTACTGTGAGTTTAATGGTAAAGCGCGTGAGTTCAGAACCATGGCTCCAGTTTTCAATGCGATCTTGGGTAAGATGTGTATTGGGAATGATCAGCACGTTGCCCTCTCGGGTCTGAATTTGGGTAGTCCGCACATTGATTTTGACAATTTTAGCAACCATTGCCTCATTGCTGACACCATTTGTTTTGGATTTTCCTGAAATTTCAACGATATCACCAACGCGCAAATTTCCTTCAAAAAGCAATACGATGCCGGCGATCATGTCCTTGAAAACATCTTGCAAGCCCAAGCCTAATCCGACAAGAAGCCCCACAGAACTTGTGAGTAAGATCATGAGGTCTATGCCGAGTAGCTTAAAGCAAAACAAGATGGAGGCCACATAAATGAAATACTTGGCCAATTGGTTATAGACGAACTCCGTGCCGGCGTCATAGTGTGGGCTACCTTTGAAACGCCGTGCAAAGTAGAGCCTAGTGAGATTGACCGCGATCTTGGCGCCAAAAAAAACAGAAATCACAATCAATATATCGGCAAAATCAATTTTAAAACTCTCAAAAGAAAGCAATTTAAACTGCAAGAAATCATTGAAAGTCACGTGACCGTTGTTGTAGCGAAAGCTCAGGACTGCAATGTAGATGGCTAATAAATAGACACTCTGGCTCACCAATCGCAAACGTGCCATTTGCTTGGCTTCAAGCTGGATATTAGCGCTCTTGACATATCCTTTTAAAGCTTTGTGCACCAAACGACGCAATACTGCTGCAGCCAAAAAGATGAGCAGTAAAAAAATAAGATTCCAAAAGCAAATCTTGTACGGTCCAATATAAAATAGGGTTTCTGCAAACATATCAACGGATAAGCGTGATGCCAATTTGCTCGGAGAGGAGCATTTTGACTTTTTCAAGGCTCACTAATTCTCCGAGTGCCAAAAGCAGGTCTTCGTCTTGAAGGTTTTCGTTACTGAGCTCTTTGCGGATATTTTTCATTTTTTGCTCGACAAAAGCCAATTTGAAACGGTAAATCACTTGGACAACCGTTTGGTAGAGGTCGTCGGATTCGGATTTTGTTTGGATTTTGTAGCGCGCCACCCAATTATGACTAAGTTCTTGTTCTTGGGCTTCGATGTCGGCAACAAATTGAACGATGGCTTGTTTTTCGTGGCGTAAAAAGTAAGTGGCCTCGTAGAGCGTGTTTTCTTCAAGTACGCCTTTTTCAAAAATACGGTAGATCTCTTCGTAAAGCGCATTTTCAAAATGAAGCTCATCTTTTTGTAACTCGTGCACGATGAGTTCAATGACGCTTGTTTGGGTTTCGGGCTGCCCAAGCTCTTGCCAAATGAGGGCGCGGGTTCCGTATTTGATCAGGACCCGGATGAGCTCTGCCTCAAAAAGCGTAAGGTCTTCTGCTTGTTCAGCATGCGCCTGCATGGATTGCTCAACGGGTGTTTTGGGCAGCTGCATGGCCTCGAGCGCCGGATCTTGGTAAGTTTTGGCCATTGCCGCTTTGCGCAACTGGAGCAATTCTGACTGCACAACAGACTCGGCGATATCAAACTGCTGCGCCAACTGCTGCACGTAAACAGAACGGGTAATTTGATCTGGAATCAGTGAAACGGAATGAACGATGTCTTTGATGAGGCCCGCTCGTAAAATGGGGTCATTGCCGCCGTCGGCTAATAAAATACCAGCCTTGAAGGAAATGAAATCTTGTTTGTGCGCTGCAATATAGGCGCTCAATTCGGCTGAAGAGCGCGATTTAGAAAAGGAGTCGGGGTCTTCTCCGTCGGGGAAAAGTACTACCTTGACGTTGAGACCTTCTTCTAAAATAAGATCGATGCCACGGAAACTCGCTTTGATCCCTGCCGCATCGCCATCGTAAAGAATAGTGAGGTTTTTGGTATAACGGCTCACCAACTTGACTTGTTCTTTGGTAAGGGAGGTTCCGGACGAAGATACCACATTTTGGATGCCCGCTTGATGCATACTGATGACGTCAGTGTAGCCCTCGCAGAGCAAACATTCGTTGTATTTGACGATGTCGCCTTTAGCAAAATAAAGACCGTAGAGGATCTCGCTTTTGTTGTAAATGATGCTCTCTGGCGAGTTGAAATACTTAGCTATTTTTTTATCGGCAAGCAAGGTGCGGCCGCCAAAACCAAGCACGCGCCCCGATACACTATGAATCGGAAACATCACGCGCCCCTTGAAAAAGTCAAAAGTGCGCTCGTCTTTTGATTTGGTGAGGCCGATAGCTTCTAGGTAGGCTTTGTTATAACCTTTTTCGAGTGCTAAATCGGTGAAGGCTGCGCCCGTATTGAGGCAATAACCCAATTGAAATTTTTCGATGGTAGCCCGACTGAAACCGCGCTCCTCAAAATAAGACAGCCCTATGGCTTTACCCTCTTGAGAATTGAGCAGCATGTCGGAGAAGGTGTTTTTAGCAAACTCATTAATGATCAGAAAACTCTCGCGCTCGTTGAGGGCGGCAAGTTCTTCGGCGGTGGCTTCGCGCTCTTCTGGAACTTCGATGTTGTAGCGCTTGGCCAACCAACGCAGGGCTTCTGGGTAACTAAAATGTTCCTTTTCCATCAAGAAACTGGCCGCATTGCCGCCCTTTCCTGTTGAGAAACACTTGAAAATTTGCTTGACAGGCGACACCACAAACGAAGGTGTTTTCTCGTCCGTAAAGGGGCTTAAGCCTTTGAGATTGGAACCTGCCCGCTTGAGTTGCACAAATTCTCCAATCACTTCTTCGATGCGAGCGGTTTGTAGAATTTGATCGACGATATGCGGCGGAATTTTACTCATTTAGGCTGTTAAGGATTGAAATTATTGACCGTTTTGTTGCCTTTTTCATCGTAGGTCACCCACTCGCCTATCATTTGATCGTCTTTATATTGGCCATAATAGTGAATTTTGCCGTTCGGATATTTAACGACAGAATGCCCATTCTTTTTGCCCGCTTCATAAAAAGTGAAAGATTGCAAGTTACCTTGTTCGCTGTAAAAATTCCATTTGCCCTCGCGCGCACCCTTTTCCGAGAGCTCCCCTTCGTACTTGAGTTGTTTTTTGCCTGGATACCACTCTTTGTAATGGCCGTCTTTGATTTCGACAAGTTTTTCTTTGACAGCAGGCTTGGTTTGCTTATCTTTTTCCTTGTTTTGGCAAGAAAAACCAAGTACAAGCAACGTAAGGATAAAAATAAAATTAATGTGTTTCATGGTATTATTTTTCTCGGTTCATGGTGTAAGCCACCAAACCTATTAACGAAGCTTTTGCAGGACTGTCGGGGTAACTTGCTAAAATTTCTAAAGCCTCAGCTGCCAACTCCTCCATGCGCTTTTGCGCGTATTGCACACCGCCAGACTCCCAAACTAATTGAATAGCGCGCTGTACGCGGTTGCTGACGTCGTATTCATTTTTAATGATGAAGCGCAATTCTTTTTGAATGGATTGCGGAGCGTTTTGCAGCGCGTAAATGAGGGGAAGCGTGAGTTTTTGCTCGCGGATGTCTATACCCGTGGGTTTGCCGATATGCTCACCCGTACCGTAGTCAAAGATGTCGTCTTTGATTTGAAAAGCCAAACCAATGAGCTCGCCAAACTGACGGAGCTTGCTGCGCTCGGCCTGCGCGCCGACACTTAGTGCTCCGGCCTCACAGCAAGTAGCAATGAGCGAAGCAGTTTTTTTGCGAATGACTTCGTAGTAAATTTCTTCGGTGATGTCGAGGTGGCGCGCTTTTTCAATTTGAAGTAACTCACCTTCCGACATTTCTTGAACGGCTCTTGCGACAATTTCTAGAAGGTCCATGTTGCGCTTTTCAATAGAGAGCAACAAAATGCGAGAGAGCATGTAGTCGCCGACAAGGACAGCAATTTTGTTTTTCCAGAGGGCGTTCACGGAGAAAAATCCGCGGCGCTCTGCGGCGTCGTCTACGACATCGTCGTGAACGAGCGTGGCTGTGTGCAGGAGCTCTACAAGGGTTGTGGCGTCAAAGGTTGTGGGGTTGATTTCGCCGAGCATTTTGGCGCTCAAAAAAACAAACATAGGACGCAATTGCTTGCCTTTGCGCTTGACAATATAGCTCGTCACTTTATCAAGTAGCGCAACATCGGCATGCATGGCATTTTGAAAATGGATTTCAAAATCCACTAATTCTTGTTGAATTGGTGCGGTGATGTCGTCTAGGCGCTGCATCTAACAAATATACGAAAAGCCATGGCCTAATCGCAAAGCAGAGCTGCGAAACTTAGCGCGAAAGGTGCATATTTCTTTCCGAGTAAATTTTAGTAAAGAACGGATCCTTCAAATCTTTGATGAAACGAATGGCCTCACCGGTTGATTTCATTTCTGG
>JACCDQ011167317.1_pt1 | contig 15389 bp, 11 predicted proteins | sample 7446031 | NCBI WGS metagenome assembly JACCDQ01 (sample SAMN15323442, study PRJNA562643) | freshwater metagenome | isolation source: river surface water | place: USA:Blue River Watershed | collected 2017-08-17
ACCAAAGCTTCTTCGGTGTAGTGATAAATTTTACTACCAAACCCACCGCCCACATCAGGCCCCACTACACGTACCTTATGCTCGGGAATACCAAGCACAAAGGCACACATGAGTAGGCGAATTAAGTGCGGATTTTGAGTAGATGTATAAAGAGTATAACGGTCGTAGGCCGTATCGTAATCACCGATGTAGCTGCGAGGCTCCATGGCGTTGGGTACAACACGGTTATTCGTAAAATCTAATTTTGTAATATGGTGAGCCGAAGCCATTGCGGCATCAACTTCTGCTTTATCGTTTCCGATTTGCCAGTCGAAAGCAATGTTATCAGGAAATTCATCATGTACGAGTGGAGCACCAGGTGCAAGGGCTTCTTTCGGATTGGTTACGGCTTTAAAGACCTCATATTTTACATCAATTGCTTCGGCGGCATCAGCGGCAATTTCTTTGGTTTCGGCTACTACCATTGCTACGCCATCGCCTGCGTGTTTTACTTTATCCAAAACCAAAAGTGGGTGCTTTGGCTCACGCATGGTTGTACCATCTTTGAAGTTGACTTGCCAGCCGCACGGCACACCATTGATATTTTCAAAGTCTTTTCCTGTATAAATGGCTACTACGCCTTTCATGGCCAGAGCTTCGCTCGTATCAATGCTCTTGATGCGGGCGTGAGCGTAGGGGCTACGCAAAATGTAGGCGTGTACCATGCGTGGCAGTACAATATCATCGGTATATCTACCTTGCCCCGTAATGAATCTTTTATCTTCAACCCGCTTGACGGACTGACCTATATATTTATTACTCATAGTTTAGTTTAATTAAGATATTGATAATTGAAAATGAATAATGTGAAATTTTAAGCACTTTGCTATGAGCCATTTGCATGATTATTCATGCTAAATTTTACATTATACATTAAGTTGGAAACAACTAAGCTGGAACAGCCATTTTTTCGGCGGCATCTTTGATGGCCTCAACGATATTATGATAGCCAGTGCATCGGCAAATATTACCTTCGAGTGCTTCTCTGATATCGGTTTCTGAGGGGTTCGGGTTATGGTTGAGCAAATCAGCTGCTGTCATAATCATACCTGGGGTGCAAAAACCACATTGCAAGCCATGTTTTTCACGGAACGATTCTTGTAAAGGGTGAAGTTCGTCGCCATTGGCCATGCCTTCGATGGTTGTGATACTTTTACCATCGGCTTGTGCGGCCAGCATTGAGCAAGACTTTACAGCTTTTCCGTCGATGTGAACAGTACATGCACCGCAACTACTCGTGTCGCAGCCTACGTGTGTACCCGTAAGCCCAAGTTTATCTCGCAGGAAATGAACCAACAACGTGCGTCCTTCAACTTCCTCCGAATGTTGAGTGCCGTTTACGGTAATATTAAGTTTTTCTGCCATAGAAAGTAAATGATTATATGTTTGAATAGAAGATTAATGATTTTGTAGTTCTTTCTCGAAATTTGAGAAGAATTGCTTCGTAAGTGTATTGGCCACGCCACTCATCACACGGTTTCCTGTACGAGCCAAAAGCCCCGACATATTGGCCACACCATCGAATGAGAGTTCGGTTTCGTTATTTTCGGTGGGCTTCATCTGCATCTTAATATCGGCTTCCACGTTTCCGATTTTGCTGTTTTGGGTTACTTTCAATACAAAACTTTCGTGTTCTACTTTGTCTGTCAACTCGGCAGAACCTTCAAATTTGCCATGAACGGGGCCGATTTTAATTTCAGCAATGGCTTTGTATAAATCGCCAGATTCTTGTTCGAGGCGAGAAATACCAGGAGTTACTTTGGCCAAAAACTCTGGGTTCAGAATCAAATCCCATATTTTTTGTACGGGTGCTTGTAGAACATGTGAACCTGTAAGTTCCATAATGATAATATTTTAAGTATTAGAGGAAATTGAAAAGGGATTTGCTTTGAATAAGATAATTTTTTCTTTGTATTTTACAAAAATATCAAGAAAATAACGAAGACTGATAGAAGAATTATATAAAAGAATGTAAGTATTCTATCAAAAATATGAATAGTATTAGAAGGGAAGGAGTTAAAAAGTAAGGTACTTTTTGATTTTTTGGCGAGAAATACCATCAACTATTAACAGTAAACCTACCGAGAATAGCACTTTGCCGTAAGTATAAAGTAAATTTGGCTGAGAATTTAGTACGAAGAAGCAAGTATACACATAAATATCAACCGTAACGATAGAGAGCATTCCTACCACAAGTTCGTACCAAGCCCGTTTAAAAGGTCGGTTGAAGAAAAAGCTAAGAAAAATAAGTAGAGTGGCAATAAGTAAGAAGCTAATCAAAATCATAAAAGTATACGGGCGAGCAGGGAGGTAATATTGGAAGATTGCCGTTCCCGAAAAACTAAATGCTACTGCTACAAGCATTGTAAAACCTATTGCAAAAGCCCAAACCGACTTAGGTGCTTTGTTGAAACTATTAATCTTATTTAGAAGTATTGAAAGAAGAATGGCGTAGGATACGATATTATTCACAACGACAATCATAAATTGATTATCTGGATGAATAATATAATGATAAACTTCGGGAATAATGGAACTTATCAGAAACAAGATTAAAAGCCATGTTATTTTACTTTTTTCTTTACTGAGGGGAAAGGTTAAATAACCTAACAAAAAAACAGTTGGGGCTTGATTAAGTATTTTAGCTAATAGAACCTCGTCCCATTTTAAATAAGTCGCTACTGGAAGATACTGAAAAAATGGGCCAGTAATCAGCACGATTATTAGATAAAATGTGACGAAATTAGCGGTCATAGGTTATTTTTAGCAAAAATACTTGACAAAAGTATGACCATTCCCTCGAAGTACAAAATTAATTTTCATAAATAGGCTTTGGCCTAAATTTCAGTCGATTTCCATCTCTACCCGAGAAAAATGCACGAATTTCGGCACAAACCGAAAGAGCGATTTCTTCGGGAGTAGCAGCACCAATGTCCAATCCAACGGGGCTATAGATACGTTCTTCTTGTTCGGCAGTTAGAGGTGTTCCTTCTTCGGCCATTCTATCATACATTTTTATTGTACGCTTCTTTGGGCCTAAAAGTCCGATATACTTAATGTCGGTTTTCAACAACATTTGTAGATTTCGGTAATCGGTTTCGTAATCATGGCACATCGAAATTGCTGCCGTGAAACTATCAATTTCGGGTTGATGGTCTTTCGGAACAACTGCATCGGCCATATCCGATAGCGAAGCGTGCATTTTAGCTGGATTACAAACTGAAATTACTCGCCAACCGAGTTCTTTGGCCACTCTTACCATCGGATAAACATCATAGTTGCTACCAAAAACATATAATTGAATGGCTGGTGGAATTACTTCTAAGAAAAGGGTAAGTTTTGTGCCGTCTTCTAAGATATATTCTTTCGAGATTGATTTTGTTGTTTCGAGGGCCTCAATGATGGTTGGAATTAGGCTTTCGTTGAGGTTTGGTAAAGGAAAGATTTTGGAAAAATGAGCTTCATTATCAAACCGAAATACATTTCCGAGAGCGATGCTTGCATGGGCTTTACTGATACCCGTAACGGTAACAACTATATTAGGCGTACGTTGGTCGATACAACTTTGGAGCTGCCTGACCGCGTTGTTTGGGTTCTGTGGGTCGAGCGGCGTGATAAGTACATCAATAATTCCATTACAACCAAGACCAATGCCAATCTGATAAGGGTCATCGTCGGTAGTATCGTATGTGATAAGCGTAGCTTTATTTTGTGACATCGCCAAACGAGCTTTTTTCAGGGCATCTCCTTCTAAACAACCGCCACTGATTCCACCAATCCATTCGCCCGACTCTAATACCAACATTCTTGCTCCCGTACGGCGATAAGACGAACCCTCAACCCGAACGACCGTTGCCAAAGCTGCTTGGGTTTTACTAAAATCTATGTTTTGATAGGCTTCCGTAATTTGCTTAATTTCTTTCATGTATATTCTGTAAAAAGGCATTTTTTCAATTGTCAATTATCAATGAGCAATTATCATTTTTTCTACGACGCTCACTACGTGACTAATAGCTAAATCAATATCATGTTCTTGTGTCATTCTTCCCAGACTAAATCTTACGGAACTATAAGCTGATTCATCGTCAAGACCCATGGCTTTCAGTACGTAACTTGGCTCGGTTGAGGCTGAATTACAAGCCGAACCATTGGAAACGGCTATTTCGTTGAGGCTCATCAGTAGTTGCTCACCGTCTATTTTTCCAAAGCTAATATTGGTTGTGTTGGTTAATCTGTTTTGCGGATTTCCATTCAGTTTTGCCGAGGGAATTTGCTCTAAAATGCCCGTTTCAAGTTTATTTCTAAGTTCTGAAAGCCTTGTTGCTTCTGAGTTTATTTCTTGTTGGCAAAGCTGTGCTGCTTCGCCTAAGCCTACAATTCCTGCCACGTTAAGGGTTCCCGAACGCATTCCTCGCTCGTGTTTACCGCCATCTTGCTGAGCAATGATGTTGAGTTTCTTTCGGATGTATAAAGCACCAACGCCTTTTGTCCCATAAAGTTTATGTCCCCAAAAGTTGAGTAAATCAATTTCGTCTTCCAATACGTTTATCGGAATTTTGCCAACGGCTTGCGTGGCATCCGAATGAAACAAAACGCTGTGCTGATGAGCAATTTGGGCAATTTGTTTAATTGGGTAAAGTACGCCAGTTTCGTTATTGGCCGCCATGACCGAAATCAGGATTGTTTCTTTTTTGATGGCTTTTTCGAGGTTTTCTAACGAAATATTTCCTTCGACATCAACATCTAAATATGTTACCTCTGCCCCGAGCTTCTCTAAATGCTGGCAAGTATCCAAAACCGCTTTATGCTCAGTTTTAACGGTAATGATATGATTGCCTTTTTGGCGAAATGCTTCAAAAACTCCTTTGATGGCTAAATTGACAGCTTCAGTAGCCCCGCTCGTAAAAACTATCTCTTTTGATGTGCACCCCAGCAAATCGGCCACTTGCTGACGGGCTGTATCGACCGCTTCGGCGGCTTTCCAACCGTAAGCGTGCGAACGACTGGCCGCATTGCCGAAGTGTTCGGTCAGATATGGAATCATAGCCTCCAATACTCGTTTATCGAGCGGAGTGGTGGCGTTATAATCCATATAAATCGGGTATTTTATCATCTATTTAGGCAACTTATTTTTCTTTCTAACGAATAATTAATCAACAATTAATCGTGATTTCGTAAAATTATTATTAAAATTGTACTAATAATTGTTCTAATATTTATACGAAATAAATATATATCTTAGTTTTCAGTTTGAACAATCGTATAAATTAAGAGAACTATTCTATCAACCTTTGTCAATGGAACCTTATTTCAATATCAGTTATCATCAACAAAACCGCAAATTAGTTGATTTGGTTGAGAATCGGACAGCTTATACGTTGAATAATGCTGAATTGAATATCTATGAAACCCATAAATCGGTCGAAAAAGTTGCGTTGCAATTTACAAATCCTGTTTTGGCGAGCATGATACGAGGTAAAAAGGTAATGCACCTGACAGATTTGCCCTCGTTTGATTTTCTACCTGGCGAATCGGTAATTGTACCGAGCCACGAAACTATGCAAATTGATTTTCCCGAAGCCAAAGAAGACAATCCGACCCAATGTTTGGCTTTGGCCATTTCGCAGCCACAAATAAAGAAAATAACTGATGAACTAAATGAACATTTTCCGCTCGTAGATGATAAAAATGGCTGGAATTTTACGGAATCTAACTTTTATCTGACTAACGATAATGGCATTAATCATCTGATTTCTCATCTAATTTATATTTTTACCGAAAACAATAAAGCCAAAGATGTATTTGCCGATTTGGTGTTGAAAGAGTTGATAATCAGGCTAATGCAAACAAAAGCTCGAACAATTTTGCTCGAAAATTTTCAACAGAATATCAATACCAATCGGCTTTCGTATGCCGTAAAGTATATTCATGATAATTTACATCGAACATTATCGGTCAAAGAATTGAGCGAGAAAGCCTGTATGAGCGAACCTAATTTTTATCGTTGTTTCAAGCAGCAATTTGGTATTTCGCCCGTAGAGTATATTAATCAAAAACGTATTGAGCTGGCTAAAAAATTACTTCAAACTATCGAGACAAATATTGCCGATATTTGCTTTTCGTGTGGGTTCAATAATCACAATCATTTTATCAAGACCTTCAAGAAATATACACAGACTACACCTGCCAATTATCGAAAGCAATTCTTGAATGATATTTCGATAGGTAGCCTAAAAAATCTTCCACTCGGATATGTACTGAATAGTCAAGCTTTTTGATTTTTTCTTGCAGTCTGCTCTCTAAGTATAAATACTCTAAAATTGCTCTGCTGGTTTTGTTATTTGTTTTGAAAAATTTTAATTTTTCCAAGAAAATCCAAACTTTATTCGGTTAAATCATCAAAGTGCAGTATGTTTTTACGTATTTTGCTTACTCAAAACCTTAATACTTGCACAGGAATGTCAAAAAACTCAATCGAATCGGTTTTTACACAAGAGGTTCACAACAAATATCTTGTATTCAATACGCTTTTTTCGAGGCTGCCTTACGATAAAATGGCTAAGATTGGCCAGTTGATGCCTTTTTTACATGATTTATCAGAAGCAGGTTTTGAACAAGGTAAAGAACCCAAAGAAATCATCAATCTTTTCTTCAGTCAATACACCTCAATCAAAGACGAAAAAGAGAAAATCGACTTATTATTTCGCTTCATCACATATATTGAGCGTCAGGTGGTTTTGTTTGATAGTATTGAAGATTCGGCTTTTGAGAAACTTACTCCGCTTAACGGAAAAGGCACCTTACAAAGTACGCTTGATTTGGCGGTTCAACAAAACAAGCTCGAAGAAGTAAAAGAAAAACTCAAGAACTTTAAGGTTCGAGTTGTTTTCACGGCACACCCAACGCAGTTTTACCCCAATAGCGTTTTGCGTATTATTCAAGATTTGGAGGAGTTAATCCCGAAAAATGACATCAACGGTATTGATGCTCTTTTGCAGCAGCTTGGTAAAACGCCATTTATCAATGAGCAAAAACCTACGCCACTCGAAGAGGCTCAAAGTATTATATTTTATCTTCGCCATGTTTATTATCAAGTAATTGGCGAGATTCATCAGAAAATCAATAATTATCTTCAAAACGAAGAGTCAGATTTTAGTCCAGTTCTCGAACTTGGCTTCTGGCCAGGTGGCGACCGTGACGGAAATCCGTTCGTAACGGCCGAAATCTCAAAGAAAGTCTCGCAAGAATTACGTACGAGTATCTTGAAATGTTATTATAATGATTTCAAAATTGTTTGTCGTCGTCTCACACTCAAAGGTATCATGCCGTTATTGACCAAAATCAGTAATCGTATTTATACCAACATGAATGGCCTGAAAAACGACCTCACACTTGAAGAATTATTGGCTTCATTGTATGAAGTTCGTGAATTACTCATTACGAAACACGATTCGATTTTCTTAGACCTTTTCGATAGATTTATCCAACAAGTAAAACTTTTTGGGTTACATTTTGCCAGCTTGGATATTCGTCAGGACAGTAGTATTCACGAAAAAGTAATGGAGGAAATCAACCAGAAATATGCGATTTCTACAAAACCGTATTCGGAATGGACACATGCTGAAAAACTTCATTTCTTGACAGAAAAAGAACTCTTAATCAATGAAGACGACTTTGAAGATGCTCTTACGAAAGATACTTTCAGAACAGTAAAAGCCATTCAAGAAATTCAGACCTTAAATGGTGAAAGAGCCTGCCACCGATATATTATCAGTAACTCTACGTCGATGTTTTCGGTGTTAGAAGTATTAGCTTTATTCAGATTCTGCGGTTATAAAGAAGCGGATGTAAAAGTTGATGTAATGCCATTATTCGAAACAATCGAAGGTCTTGATAATGCTCAATCTACGATGTCGGCTTTGTACCAGTTGCCATACTACAAAAACCATTTGACTAATCGTAAGAATTATCAAGCTATTATGCTCGGTTTCTCTGATGGCACAAAAGATGGTGGATATGTAAAAGCAAACTGGGAAATTTACCAAGCAAAAGAAAAGCTTTCGAGGGTATCAAAGAAAAACCAAATTGATGTAGTATTTTTTGATGGTCGTGGAGGCCCACCAGCTCGTGGTGGTGGAAAAACACATCAATTCTATGCTTCACAAGGCCCAACGATTGCCAATAACGAAATTCAGATTACGATTCAGGGACAAACCATTACATCAATGTATGGCTCGAGAGCCCAAGCGATGTATAACTTTGAGCAACTGATTTCGGCAGGAATTATCAATGATGTTTTCCAAGATGATAGGTCGATTATTGATAAAAAAGAACGTAATTTGATTGACGAATTGGGTGAAGAAGGTGTAAGGAAATACTTTGAATTGAAAGAGCACCCACAGTTTGTGTCATATCTCGAAAATAAGAGTCCGCTCAAATACTATGGTTTAACGAATATCGGAAGTCGCCCAAGTAAGCGTAGTTCGGGTAAAAAACTGACACTTTCTGACCTTCGTGCAATTCCGTTCGTTGGTTCGTGGAGTCAGTTAAAACAAAATGTACCAGGATATTTTGGCTTCGGTTCGGCTTTACAAAAGGTTATCGAAGAAGGTCGCTTAGAAGATTTGAAGTCGCTCTACCAAAGTTCGTTATATTTCAAGACCTTAATGGAAAATAGTATGATGGCTTTGACCAAAACTTATTTCCCATTGACCAACTATATGAAAAATGACCCAGAATATGGCGATTTTTGGAGGATTCTTTACGATGAATATTTGTTGACTGTAAAAAATATGCTTTTGGTTTCGGGACAAAAAGTGTTGATGGAAAGCGAAGAACTTGGTAAATTATCAATCAATTACCGTGAACATATCGTTCTGCCATTGCTCACCATTCAGCAATATGCTTTGCAGAAAATCGAAGAAACCACCGACGAGAAAACACGTTTAGTTTACGAAAAAATGGTTACTCGCTCGTTGTTTGGAAATATCAACGCCAGTCGAAATTCGGCGTAAGTTTCTTATATGTTTATCAACAAAAAAGGGGTTTTTCATAAGAAAAACCCCTTTTTTGTATTCCTGTTGACTTGTAGTCTATCAACCGTGGACTTATTTCAATCACACCCCAAAATAAAAGCTTTAAAAACTGTTCCTGATTTAGCCTCAAAACCTGGCAAAAGCTCCACTTTAGTTTTGGCGTTATAATCAATCTTTCCACTTAATTGAATTATTTGGTTGCTCTGAATTGATTGTTTACTGGCGTAGGCCGATTCTGCTGTATTTACCGAGCCATTCAGAGATAAACTATTCGGGAAACAAGAAGAGACGATGACCGATTGTGGTGATGAAACAGGACTGATACAGTGCAAAGTTTTGCATTGAACCGTATAAGTTGCCGTTGCTGCTGGTGCAAAAGTGAGCAGATTTCCGCTCGCCCCCATTGACCAAACATAACTTCCATTACAATTTGCACCCGTCAGCGTCAGATTTTCGTTGGGTCTTACTTGCGTAGCCGAAGTTATAAAAGTCGGATTTGTTGGCAAAGCAAACGTTGTTAAATCAACCACGGGACTAAAAAGAACTTTCTTTGATGTCTTTCTTACATTAGCCGCTATTCTTGCTGCCGAAACATTTACTGTTGCTACGCTATCCAATGTTCGCCAGTTAAGATTTTCGTAGCCTGCGGGAGGAATATTGGTATATTCACAACAACCACTATAATTAAACCCAACTGACTCGGAAACGGTATTTTGTCGATTCGACCACGCATATTTACTATAACCTGAAGCTACACTTAATGAGATAGGTGTTGAAGGATTATTAGAGTTACAAGTCAACGAAACAGCAAGTAGGGGCGAAGCCATCATTGGTGTTGAATTACTGAAGAATGTATTATCCAAACTCGCATCCCAAGCATTGGCAAATTCAATTTGCCCTGCGTATGTATCAAAGTGAATACCATCTGTTCTATTTGTTGGGCCATTAATATTATCAGTGTTGGGGCCTGCAAAAACGTTAGGTACTGCAGGATAGCTACTATTGAAGCCAGATATAAGTGTATTTTGTCCAATAATTGGTCCATCGTGAGGGTCTGGGTTTCTTGATGCCCTTGCAACTACCCACGCTAAACTATTGTGTTCTGTATTTTCACGAGTTTTGTAGATTACATTTCTTATATTTTCATAGTAAGGTACAAAAAAGGTTTCAGCATCACTTTCACCTTGATGCCAAAGCACACCACGCAGCCCAGTAAGGCTGCCGTAATAGGCTACGCTATTTTCTAATGCACGATATGGAGCACCTAAATCTTGACGTTTCCAGCTTTCGCCATAGTAAGGCAAACCTTGAGCTGATTTACTCCAATTTTCACTTGATGTGCCGCCGTGTCCTGCTCCATAAAATAAAATAGGAACACCTAATCGGCTTGCTAATAAGTCACCAAGTCTTCCCCACGCCCATGGCACATAATGAAATGGACCAATTTTTCCTGAATCACCAACCATTTTCGAAAATCCGATAGGTAGTCTATTATAATCAGTGAGATTATCACTGTAATTGATGGAGTTAACACGGTCGTCGGTAGCTGGGGTACTTACACCAGCACCACCTTGTGCATTAGACTGCCCTGCAATCGCAAAAACTTCTCCTACACCAACTTTTTGGAGAGTTTTTGTGTCTATCAACAAATTGTTATTATAGGCTCTTACTTCTAAGCTATACCAACCGCCAGTTGTGGTGAGTGTTCCATAGAAATATCCATTATTCGGATTGGTTTGTATGGTTGTCCAAGCCGTAGTTGTACCACCTTGCTGGGCTACTACTCTTGCATCAATCCTGTCGATGGCCGAATAGTAAGTGCCAGCAATATTAATTTGAGCTTGATTTGAATTGTTTCGCTGAAAAATCATTCGCTCAACGGGGTGCGAAATGGTAATTTGAGAGAAGGCTTTAGAGGAAAAAATACACAGCATACTTAAAAAGATGGCGTGTCTTCTGGCTATCAATTTTGGGAACATTATTGTAAAGTTTTACTCAGGCTATTTCTAATCTAACGAAATAGACTGACGTTTCGCTTATAAAGATTATACAAATTTGGTGAAAATCAATTAGGAAATGAAATTTTACCCATACTAACACTCGGTACGCCTTTGCGTGAACCAAAATCTGTTTGCCCGCCCGCAACGGCTTCGTTGGCAAGGGTTGCGAACAAAACTGCCTCTTTTGCATCGCCTGAAATACCTAAATCATCGGTTTTTTGGAAATCAAAATTAGGTAAAAGTTCTTTTAAGTTGCTCATAATCAAAGGATTGTGGACTCCGCCACCGCTTCCGTAGATTTTGTGAGAATCTGATTTGAACTGTAAAATTGCGTCAGCAATGGTTTCGGCTGAAAAACGGCAAAGTGTTGCCAAAATAGCTTCGTGCGAAAGCTCCAGTGTGAGGCTTTTATCTTGAGCGTTTCTCAAATATTCGAGATTAAATAATTCGGGACCAGTTGTTTTTGGCAGCGGTTTTGAAAAGAAATCATTACTTTTCAATGCCGTAAGTAAATCTTGGTTCACTTTTCCACGGCTGGCAATTTTGGCATCTCTATCATAAGGCAAACCAAAATGCATCTTTACATAGGCATCAATTAATGTATTTCCTGGGCCAGTATCGGTCGCAAAAACCTCGTTTGCATCCAAATTTCCTGCTAAATACGTGAAATTGGCAATACCACCCATATTCAATAAAATACGATTTTCGCCTCGCTTTGAGAAAATTAGATAGTCGCCATAAACTGCCAGTGGAGCTCCTTCGCCGCCCGCTGCACAATGTTTTTGACGGAAATCTGATAAAGTGATAATGCCTGTTTTTACGGCAATATGGTCGCCATCACCGATTTGGAGCGTTGCGTTTGGGAATTTTTCGAGTCCATGCAGGATTTTAGGAGCGTGAAAAACCGTTTGTCCGTGACTGGCGATTAGGTCAATGTCTTCGGCTGATATATTCCATTTTTTCAAGCAATTATTAATAATTTCGGCGTGAAGGTTTCCAATCCAAGGATTCAGCACGCATAATTGCTGAAAATCAATGGTTGATTTGGCAAAAATTTTTCTGATTTCGTCCTTAATATCTTCTTCAAAACCGACGGTCTCAAAGGCTGTAACACTAACTTCTGTATCTCCGCCACTGCCTCGAAATTTACATAGTGCCACATCAAGCCCATCCATCGAAGTGCCTGACATTAAGCCAATTATCAAACGTTCTTCTTTTTGGGCTATCTTATAAAGTTTGTCGATGTTTTGGTTCATTAGGTCTATAATTTTGAATACAAAGCTAAGGTTTTTAGCCTTGATTAAAAAGATTTGCGAGATTAGAGGAATCTTTAGCAAGTTGTTTTTACTATTTTTGATAAATCATTATTCAACCCTATTCAAAACATGACAAAAAAATATTTATTACTTCTAACTGTTTTTTTATTTGCTGTTTTTGCCTGTCAGCGAACACTTACGCATACACCGATAGCTCCACCCGATGAGGTAGACTATAAAGTCGACCGACTCGAAAGCGAAATCGTCAACTATGAGAAAAAAGATGCCGAAATTGGTTTAGATAAATTACAAGGACAAACGATTTTCTACGGAAGTTCGAGTATTAGACTTTGGAAAACCTTGAAAGAAGATTTTGCTCCGCTTTCGGTGATTAATCATGGTTTTGGGGCTGCCACTTTCCCCGAAATGACTTATTACGCCGAACGAATGCTCGTGCCATATAAACCTAAAACCATTGTGCTCTACTGTGAGAACGACCTTTTCATGGGAAAACCACAACGAACTTCTGAACAAGTTTTCGATAATTTTGCTGAGTTGGCCACTTTGATTCAAAATAGACTGCCCAAAACAAAGATTTATTATATTTCTATGAAACCTTCAATTTCGAGAAAAACCGATTGGCCGAAAGTTGCTAAAGCGGATGCGATGATTGAAGATTATATCAAAAAGCACAAAAACTTTACGTACATTGATATTCGCCCTTCGATGTATCGCCCGAATGGTAGTATCAATGGCGACTTTTTCGTGGGCGATAGTCTTCACATGAAGCCCGCAGGCTATGAAGCGTGGAAAAAGATTATCAGACCATATTTAATAAAATAATTACACAAGTCTGGAGACTTGTGCTACAAAAATATTCAACCCTAAAATCATATTTTCAATGAAAAAACTCGTTTATATTTTTTCTTTTCTGTTGGTCAGTAGCATTGCTTTTGCTCAGCCAGCTACCCAAATGATAAAAGTAATGGTTGCACCTGACCATGATGATTGGACGTATAAAACTGGTGAAAAAGTTACGTTTTCGGTAACGGTTCTGAAATGGGGAAATCCTTTGAAAAACACCAAAATCACCTACCAAATTGGGCCTGAAAAATTTGAAACTAAGAAAGATAGTGCTACTCTGAAAGATGGAATGATAAAGCTTGACGGCGGAACAATGACTACTTCGGGTTTTCTACGCTGTACGGTAATAGCCAAAGTTGATGGAAAAGAATACCGCAACTTAGCAACGGCCGCTTTTGAACCCGAAAAAATTCAACCAGCCGTTGAAATGCCAAGCGATTTTACTGAATTTTGGAATAAGGCAAAGGCGAATCTCGCCAAAGTACCAATGGATGCAAAAATGACTTTGCTGCCCGAACGATGCACCGAAACCGTAAATGTTTACCACCTAAATCTGCAAAATTACAAAGAAGGTGGTACCACTCGCTTGTACGGAATTTTGTGTGTACCGAAAAAAGAAGGGAAATATCCAGCCTTGTTGCGTGTACCTGGTGCGGGCGTGCGTCCGTATGCGGGTGATGTCAGAACTGCCGAAAGAGGCGTTATAACCTTAGAAATTGGTATCCACGGCATTCCTGTAACGATGGATGCTGGCGTTTATACCGACTTAGCAGCAGCAGCACTCAGCGGTTATTGGACCTATAATTTAGATAACCGTGACCAATATTATTACAAAAAAGTATTTTTGGGCTGTGTGCGTGCCAACGATTTTTTGGTAAGTTTACCGCAATTTGATGGCACAAATTTGGCCGTAACGGGTGGAAGTCAAGGTGGAGCTTTGTCAATCGTAACAGCGGCTCTTGATTCTCGTGTGAAGTGGGCGGCTCCGACTTATCCTGCCATGTCTGACATGGTTGGGTATTTGAAAGGTCGTGCGGGTGGTTGGCCACATATTTTTGATAAAAATAATCCGCACCATAATACCGAAGCTAAAATCAAGACTGCGGCTTATTATGATGTGGTAAATTTTGCCAAAAACCTTAAAGTTCCGTGCATTTATTCGATGGGTTTCAATGACGAAACTTGTCCACCGACCTCAATGTGGGCGGCCTATAATTCAATTTCTTCGCCAAAAGAATTGAAATTATACCAAGAAACAGGCCATTGGACTTTTCCTGAAGAAAATGAAATTATTCAAAATTGGTTACTCGATAAACTAATCAAGAAATGAAATTCACCGCTTTTCCAGTAGTCAGATATTTGCTGTTTTTTGTTTTGGGAATCACTGTTTTTCTACAAACTCAGTTATTTTCGGTATATATCTATTACTTGATTGGCGGTTTATTGGTTGCTTTTGGCGTATCAATTTTCTTTCAAAAACCGATACTCCGTGGCTCTATTTTGATGCTTATCATTTTCTTGGCTGGATGGTTGCTGACTTATCAGAAGACTGCTATCAATCAGCCAAGTCATTATACTAATTTGCCGCAGTTTACTCATTATCAGGTAGTTATTATTTCAAATGCTGAAACAAAACCCAAAACCTACAAAGTTGAAGCTGAAATAAATGCGATAAGAGTGGATGGTAAATGGCAAAATGCTACAGGAAAAACACTCCTTTATTTCAACCGACAAGAGTCCGAAAAACCGCAATACGGCGATGTGTTTCTGATAAAAGATATGCCTCGTGAGGTAGAAGCCCCGAAAAACCCCGAAGAGTTTGATTATCGGAAATTTATGCAATATCGGGGTATTTATGCTCACCATTTTCTGTGGGGACAAGAATACATTAAAATTAGTCACGAAGCACCTTCAAAACTTTTAGAGTTTTCGTACAAAGCCAATCAATATGCCGATAGTGTTTTCAAAGCACGTATTCAAACGCCCAACGAATATGGCGTAGCGAGTGCAATGGTCGTTGGTTTGCGTGATGATATTGACAATGATTTGCTTGATGCTTATTCGGCTTCGGGGGCAATTCATGTACTTTCAGTGTCGGGAATGCACGTCGGAATCTTGTTTTTGTTTCTCGGCTGGATGTTGGGTTGGATTAAAAAATGGGAAAAATACGGTAAACAAACCTTTGCTCTGGTCGT
>JACCDQ011846434.1_pt1 | contig 15387 bp, 11 predicted proteins | sample 7446031 | NCBI WGS metagenome assembly JACCDQ01 (sample SAMN15323442, study PRJNA562643) | freshwater metagenome | isolation source: river surface water | place: USA:Blue River Watershed | collected 2017-08-17
ACAGGGTTTATGGTAGGCGTAGAGTTCCTATGGGATGAGAAGATGGTTGTCTTTGACGTAGGAATCATAAGGTTGTTTGTTCATTACGGGAAAGTAGAATAGAAAAAGGGCCGCATAAAAGCGGCCCGTTCTTTTTGAATCAGTCAATGGACTAAAAAATCAATTGGGTCTTCACGACTATTCTTGCATGAACTCTTCCATTCCTAAGTAAACTTCCTTATCAGTCTTAGACTTAACACGACCCTTGTTATCAGTATACATACGTTCCATGTTAGGTGTAGCCTCATTGTACATACCAGTCTTGACCATACGCATTAGTTCTTTACTAGTCATCCCTGCCTTCTGAGCCATCTCCATACCACGATCAATCTTACTGTCGTTACCAGTACGGATACCATCTCGAACAAAGTCTGCTGCGTCCTGCCTGAGTCGAACTCGTTTGTCTTTCTGTTTCTCTGCTATCTTACCTAGTATAGTAGCACGGCTCTTCTCCATTGTAGCAGAACCAATAGCAGTAGATACCTGTTCCTTGGGGGTCTGCTTCACCTGTCCGTAGTACCGATTACCACCCGGTACAGCCTCTCTAGTACCAGCATCAAATCTGAAGTGATCAACCAAAGCATTCTGTCCTGCTACGAACTGCATGGACATGAGTGCTTTTCTCTTTTCAGCTTCCGATACATCACCACCCATTACATTCTTGATACCGAGAGCTACGTTACCAGCCTGTGTAAATGCTTCCTTGACAACAGGGAATGCGTTAAGCAGAGAGATGTTCTCCTTGCTTTCAGGAAGGATAGGGTTGAATCGTAGAGAACTTCCTACGTCAAATCCAGTAGCTGCAGACAGAACACCATGAGTCATTATGTTCTCACCTGTGTTCTTGGATATACCAGTGGTGTTGTACAGCCCATCAGTAAAGGCATCTTTAACTCGGCTGTCTCCCATGATCATTTCCATTACCGATCTAGGAACGTACTCCTCTACACTATCCCATCCGAAGAACTTAGCAGTCATCACAAAAGCCATTCTAAGGGCTTCGTATTCCATCAGAAGGGGTAGGCCCATACTGCCTGCCATAATCATCGTAGTGAGCATCGTAGAGATCGCTGGACCCATGTTACGTAGCTTCTCCACCCCATTCTTTCCTTCAGCTATGTGCCGGAAGTCTCCAATGAGGTTTTCCATCTGTGCTATACCGTACTTCTGGAGTGGAGCCATCTGGGTACCGAGCAGTCCTGACTTCTGGAGGAACGGAGATGTATAGGTACGTCCGTACATAACCATCGTATTATCTACCATGTTCTGAGCATTACGGAACAGAGCATCCCCAGTTAGTCCTCTGTCCTTATAGAAATGATATGCAGTAGCAAGAGTCATGTATCGACTTGCACTATCTGCCATACCTGCAGGAGTCTGACCACTAGCCCATTGAAACATCTTGGAGAGTCCAGTGTTGGTCTTGGAATCTAGAAAAGAAATTTCATTGATCTCGTTCTTGAACTGAGGATGGAGAGAGTCAGTTGTGTTAGCGAACTTCTTAACAAACTGTTTGAACTCCATGTCTCCACCAGACATGATTGTTCCCCATCCCTTTCCTTGAGCAGTAATGGTTTCAGCCAGAGTACCCTCTTTCAAGACTTGACGTAGTGCAAACGGAGAAGACAGCAACTGTCCTGCCCAGAATGCAGGGCGTGAAGTGAGTACTCGAATATAGAACAACTGAGATACCATACCAAGTCCTTTGTCAAGGATTGGTACCTCTGGGTAATACAGCTTGGCATCGAAGCTCTTGTCGAACTTCTTGATGATACCTTCACCTTTGATAGCACCAGCTACCCACAGATTATCGAACCCACCTTTGATCTTATCAACAGACTCAGCCCATCCGTACTTACCTTGATTGTTCAGAACAATATCAGCAAGGTATTTGGATGTTTCAACCTGATTAGGGAACATTTCCTTTAGCTTTGCTCCACCTTCAGAGTTATCAAGGAACTTAGCCATAGATTTATTGACCATGTTCTTCTTGATACCAGCAGCAACCTGATTACCATAGGCTTCAAGAGACTTAAAGAAGTCCTTAGCATTCTGCTCACGGTTCTTAAACAGAGATTGTCCAAGACCACCAGAGTATCCTTCCTTGAACTTATTGTGAGCACCTTTAGCGTGCTCTGCAATGCCCTGTTGGGTCTTATCAAGAGCTTCAAGGGTATCAGGATCTTTAGCCATGACTTCACGCATTACATCAAATGCTTCAGCCATTCTCATACCTTCTTCAGTACGAAGATCAATCACATCCATAGCATTAAGACCATTCTTCTTTGCCCTTGCAGCCCATTCCTTTGCAATAGCCTCAGTCTTAAAGAACTCAAGATGAGTTAGATCACCTAGCTTTGTTTTAATACCAACAGCAAACTCTCCCTTACGCATGTTAGGGAGATAGCCTTTACGGTATCTAAAACCAGCAGCTTTCTGTATCTTATCAAGGAATGTTGCTATGACTTCAACAGCTTTCTGTTGTTCAGGAGTAAGACCAGCACCATTCTGTTCTTTAAGAGAACGTAGATGATCACGCTGTTCCAATTGATTCTTACTAAGAAAGTCTTGTATAGCTGCAATGTCTTTAGTCTTAAGGGTCTTTTCAAGATGAGCCATAGTATCTGCTTGCTCATAGTGAGTAAGCTTCATGACTGGACCCATGCCCTTGACTTCTTCTTTGGCAGCATCTCCATACCATAGAGTACGTTTTAGTTCAGTCTCTTTATCAATAGCAATCTTAAGACGTTTGTAAGTTTCCCAAACAACAGGTGCTTGCTTCTTGATAGCCTCAACATACTGCCCCATACCAGCATAGGCACGTTCAAATTGCTTGAACATACCCATAGTCATGTCTTTAGCTTCTGGATTAGCAATGAGTTCTTCAGCAGTCTTGAGTACTGTAATATCAGGATCGTATACAGGCTTAGAAAGAGATGATGCTATATCAGAAGCAGCAGTCATCTTAGGAGTAGTCATACCCTTGATTGGAGATTCCTTTTTAGAGAACATAGGATTGCCTTGATCAGCAAGGATAGCATCCCTGTAATCTTTCTCACGAGAGAACCGGAACTTCTCTTTGAAGGAAGCTTCTACACTCTCAACAGGAACTTTAACCTTAGTACCATCTGTTCTAGTGTAGTCAACAGTTTCTCTGGACTCAATAGGATTGTCTTTAACAAAGAAATCAATATGCAGGTACTCGCTCTTTGGGATTGGAACAATCTCATCAGAGCCTTTGTACCGTCCGTGCATTACATAACCACCAGTAGGTATTCTACTGGAAGAAACAAGTTCAAGGTCTTTGCTCAACGGAACAGCAACACCTGCACTGTGGTAGTCAGAGCCTTTAGTTCTAAATGCCCCTGCATACATGCTTCCCGGAATCGTTTCTTTCAGATGACGATAGAAGTTATTAACATCCTTAGAATGAACAATGAAATCTAGATCATGGATCTGTTCGTTGGCTGGACGATAGATGTTTACACGTCCTGACATACCAAGTGATCCAACAAGACGTACTAATCCATTACCTGAGTCCATGATGGATTCAAATATATCTCGGATAACTGGGTTGCTTTCAAGAGACTTCTGGAAGTCGATCTTAACAAAGCCCTCCTTTGGTTTAGTACTGAGGCTGTCAACACCAACAACCTTGGTGTAGGTTTCTGCTTGTTTAAGAGAAGCTACTGCTAGTTTATACAGTTCCTTTTCTTGCAGATAAACACCACGGTATTCTTTATTGAACCAACTCTTTATTTCATTAAGGATCTTACGAACAATAGGAAGATTCGCATGGTTTTCTATAAGATAAGCCAGAGCTTCTTCATTAACGTGTTCTTTCTTAGTATCCTTTGGAACAGATTCGAAGGCTTTACGGAACGCCTCTCCTTTAAAGCGAGATGCAGACACCTCTTGGAGAATCTGTTTGAACTTTTCAGCCCCAACCATCCTCTCCATACCAATATGAACTCCTATCTCATGTAGAGAAAGTCCATGCTTTTGTTGGGGAGTTAATGTGTTGTATACTTCTTGGTTGTATACAACTGTGTCTTGATCTTTAAAAGCAACAGCTTTAATTAAACCATTCTCATCCGTAGATAGTTTAGGTATAGAGCCAGTAGTGGTATTCAATCGCTCTATTAGGTACTCTATCTCAGTCTTTAATCTACTTGCAAAGCCTCCATTTGGATTCTTTAACTCACTGTATAGTTGGGTCTTACGATCAAGTTCTTTTTGTAGTCCTTTAGGAGACAGTTTATCAAATGCTCCAGAAGCTTTGAGTGCCTTAAACTTATCATGAAATTCTACGTTATCAAATGCTGTTATATATACAGCTTGATTCTCAGTACTAGCAGGATTGACTAGAACTTCAGGGGCTTTGATAGTAGGAACTTCTGTTAGTAGATCCTCTTTAGGTTTTCCCAACGACTCAAGATACCCATCCTCCAAAGGAGGTGGTTCATTCTCAACTGGCTTCTTTGGGACAACTTCCAGAGTCTCTGGATCAAAGTTCTTCAGGTTCTCAAGAGTAGTCTCCTCCTGAGTCTTAGCAAGAGGATTGTCAGAGTAGTTAGATAGATTAGCTTTCTTCTCTCCGAGTTCTTTATTTAGTTCATCAATCTCCTCTTGTTTCTTTTGATAGAATTCATACTGCTTCTCAGTCATTGAACCTGTCTTAGACAGTTCATCCTGAATCTGATGTGCTTTGTAAAGCTGACGTTCAATACTTTCAATCTGTCCTTTAGTACGAGTAACAAACTCATTGTCAAACTCAGTCTGAGTTTTAAGTGGTACATCAGGTATAGGTTCATCAACCGGTTCTTTAGCCGGAAGATCGAACTTACCATCTTTATTCATACGTCCAAACACAGCACCGGGTACTGCTCCGGTAACAGCTTGGAGTGCATACTTCTCAGCAGATGGGTCGTATTTCTCTCCACCAATCAATTGAGAACCTGTAAGATCTTGTGCAGCCTGTGATGCTACGTTACCACCAGCACCTAGAGCAGCACCTTTAAGTAGTCCCTTACCAATAGGTAGAGCATTAGCAAGAGCATCTGTACCTACTTCAGAACCGAACTGAGCCATAGCCTGACCAGTACTAGCACCACCACGTACGTTCTCCTCTGCACTGGAGAGTCCAGACATGGTAGCCATACCAGTAGCAGCAGCCAATGGCCCAGTAATAGGTGCGGCAGCTAGCATAGGAAGGATACCTGCTATACCAGAGATAGCTTTACCAGAGAACCCTTGATCAAGTCCCTTCTTGTACTCTTCTCTAGTCTTGGTACGTTCTACCATTGAATCAAATATAGCATCACTGGTATCTTCTGCACCAACAAGACGTGTAGCACCACCTGCTACCATTTGTGCAGCAGTAGCTGCTGTGTGTCCTAGATCAGCAAGCCCAATACCTACATCCTCAAGAATACCTGTCTTACGAGGATCAGCTTTCTTTTCTCCTATTGAATCAAAATAGGCAAGAGTCTGACTCCACTCTTCTTTAGAGAGTTCATGGTCTGCTTCAAATTCGTGGCCTTTGTACTCATAAGTAGGCATAAGTGATTACCAGAAGATGTTTTTGTTTTCTTTAAATGCAGCCGTTTCTTTTAGATGTTCTAATCTTTTTCTCTCTTCTTTAGACAAACTAACACCAGATTCCAGTAGATCGTTTAGTTCATCGTACCTAAAGTTCTGCTCTCCAGCTTTAAAACGTCGAGCTACATTCACTGGATCAGAACTAACTACTGGAGTAGGTTGTTGAACTGGAGCTACTTGAGTGGTAGCAGTGGGTTGAGGTTGAACTACTGGTGCTGCTGGTTGTGGTGCTCCCTTTATAGTAACACCGGGAGGTAGACTACCTTGACTTGGTTGTGCAGTACCTGACTCCCGCTTAGAAACAAATTTCCTTGCTTCCTCTGCAGGGTTCTTAGCAGAAGCTACAACACGGAAATCATTTTCAAGAGACTGTACTTTTCCGTCAAGAGCTTTAATAGCTCTTTCACCAGCAACAGGATCTCTTTGATAAGCTAAACTATCTCGTATTGCTTTCTTTTCATTATCAATAGCTGTTCTATTGGCGTTATAAATCGCCTTAGCAGAATCAACAGCAGCTTTATCATTCGCCATCTCTTGTCGTTTATCGTACCGATTCTCTTGCATGGTAGCTATTTCTAATGCACGTTGGTTATTAACTCCAGCTACATCCATGTGTCCTTTATTAACCAGCTTCTGTTTATCCATTTCACCACGTTGTTTCGGATTGTCAGTCATCTGCTTAACAAGAAGCTCTCGCAATTGAGTAGCGAACTTAACAGGGTCTTGTCCTTGCTGCATCAGACCTTGTACAAGTTTCTGTGCTGATGGATCTAAATCTTGCATAGCCATAGCCATACCAGTAGGACCACCTGACGTAGCCTTAGCAATGAATGTCTCAAGTCCATTAACGGTAGCCTGTTGTTCAGCTTCACTGCCTTTAGCCATAGCTTCAGCAAGACTCTGTTTAGCTTTAGCATCCTTAGTAAACATATCAATAAAGCCTGTAGCTTCAAGACTTCGATTCTTTCCAATAGTACCTGCTTGCCGTGAAGCCATCATCTCAGGATTCATATCCTGTGTAGCAAAGGCTGAGTCTCGTTGTTTAAGAATAAGGTCAAGAGGATTCTCATTGGCAGACTTCTCCAACGAAAGAGCCTGCTGTCCAAGAGTCATGTCATTAGCAAACCTTTTATCAGCAGCCTCTTCTCCAGCGTATATCCCTGCAAGACCACCTGAGGGTTTATACGTAGTATCCATGCGTTGTAAAGTATTCATAGTATATTAACCGTAGATGTCAGAAAGTCTCATTGATCGTAGTATATCAGTTCCTGCATTAAACAACGGAGCATTTCGATTAGAAGCCATAGAAGCCATTGCTGGGGCAAACGCAGAGCTAACAGCAGAACTGCTTCCTGCTCCAAACTGATTAGGATTGTAGGCAGCAAGACGATTCTTAGCATTAGCCATGTAGTTCTGTTTAGCAAGACTAAGTTGCATTGGCATTTGGCTACGACGACCAGCCTTGGCAAGCTTGGCATTAGCTGCTTGCATCTCAGGCATTATACCTTGAGAGTAGCTATCCCATCCAGCAGACGGATCATTAACCTGCTCTTGCCACTTCTGAGAAGCCAGAGCACGGTCTCCTTGGAACGGATCAGAAGTCTGCATAGCTCTCTCGTACATCTGATTAAGCTTGGACTCAGCATCCTTGTTCTGCAAGTATGAATCCAAACCACCAGCAGCACGGAGTCCCATCTGCATTGGACTCATCTGTTGTGACTTCATTATCTTATCGTATATATTACCCATGTTAAATCCTCCGCTACTTGCTTTTGGTTCTGGTACTGCACCACCTTGGGACAGATCACCACTATTAGCTACGCCTTGTGCACCTTCCATATCTGCATACCCAGCCGCAACATCATCAGTCATACTACTGGAGTTACTCAGATCAACGGCTTTAGGCATCTCCATTCCTTTAATGTTAGTCATAGTAGGTTCAGCACCAAAGTCTAGACCATTAATAGAGTTGGTATCAAAAGAACTTGGCATTGATAATGTATCAGTACCTACATTGTTCAGAGTACCGAAGCCTTGTCCCATGTCCTGTAATTGGACTGGAGTTGTGCTTTGGAGCATTGGAGCTTGACCCATTGTGTTGTAGGTATCAATAGCTGCATTATACCCTCCCTCAGTATTAGGAGTAAGTTGCTTGATCATGTTATCAAGAGTTACATTCTTACCTTCATACAGATCTTTAAGGTAGTTAGTGGAACCTTCAAGGCCAGAGCCACTAGTAATACCTTCGAACCTAGCAGCATTAAGTGCTTCTGGAGCAGTAGCACGGAGTTGATCAGCAGTAGTAGCTTCACTAATCCTATCCATTAGACCAGCAGGATCTGCTCCACCAGCAACGGATTGTCCTACTACTTCTCCCATATCCCACGCATTAGTAGATACACCACTATCAAATCCGAATGGTGATTCATTGCCCCATACAAGATCGTTAGCTTTCTCGTAGAGTGTGTCCCCTAATGAAGATAGAGAACCTATTCCAGAACTAGCAGCCGCAGCATCTAATCCACCAAATCCCCCTGCACCAAAGTCTGCTAAATCCGCAGCAGCACCTTGAGCATACCCACCATAGCCGTGCATAGCAGCACCAACAATGTCTCCTTTAGACAAGCTATCAGCAGCCATAGCATAATTATATGCCTGTGCTACTGGTTGTAACGGTGGATACACCACTGCTACAACATTAATAATTGCTCCTATAAGACCGCCTCCGCCTCCACACATACTATTTCTCCTTCCAGAACGAGACACCAGCCCGTCGATATCCTAATCTTTCGTAAAGACCAATAGCTTTCTCACCTACTTCTCCTGTGGAAATACCCGGTCTGATCTGTTTGACTTCTGGCTGTCTCTCGGCCCATTCTGTAAATGCTTTAATTAACCTAGCTGCTGTGATACCACCTCGATGTTCAGGTAGAACATACAATAGTAAATCATTGGCAACCCAATCCTTTCCAAAGAATGATTGTGATTTATAACCAACAAACATTCCGGTAATCTTCCCTTCTGATTCAGACACGATAACACATTGTCTACTTGAAATCAGTTGACTCAGAACAGAACCCATCTGTTCCATATTGTAGTCCATATTTGAGTATGAACTCTCTTTGTGCATCTTGTAACATAGTGCCAGTAGATCTACTATGTCAGCTTGTTCAGCAGGACGTATCATTGATCCTCACGAGTATTCATTGATCCAGTAACATACGATGGAGTACCAGTAACTGATCTAGCAGCCAGTGTAACCCACTCTCCGGGCTGCAGAGTTACTTCCTCTAGACCACCCATGCTGAAGTGATGGTCAAGCTCTCCGGTGTCTCCCAGATGTCCTGTCCATATCAACTGATCACCTGTACTGTACGTTACCGTTGTAGCGGCTGTATCCCACGTAGAACAGCTAATAGAAGCCAGTGAAGCAAAGTTAGGATTACCTGCTAATGTTCCATTACGAATGAGATAGAAGATACAAGGAGAGGTATGTTTCAAAGCTCCTGATACTGAGAGAAGATTGATAACTGATTGGTTAGTACGTCCTGCGTAGTACCTAGTATTCATTACTGAAAAGATTGCTTGTAGATTAGTAGCTCCCACAGTAGTTAAACTGTTAAAGTAACTAAACCTATTACCCTGTAAAACCTTCTGTCCTTCAATGAATCCTGCAAAAGATGCACTAGCTACCGTAAGATTAGTTGTACTACCTGCACTATAGGAAGCCATTGTAAAGGGGAATGACGGATTACCGAAGGTAGGTGCAGTAAGTGTATTAGGATTCTTAATAGTATGTACTACTACAAAGTCAGCATTATTACCATCAGTAGTAGTTACTTCTACTTCAAAAGTAATAGCTCCAAATCCTAAGTACTGAATCTTTATCTGGAATACGTTACCCTTAGTAGGATCAAGAGTAACTCCTGAAGGGCCAGTACCATCTAGCTTATCGCCGTTCCAAGTCGATTGAGCAATGAACGTGTCAGTAGAAGCAGCACCTGCTTTAGTCTGTGCAAATGAAGCTGCTGCACCTGTAGTACCTGCACCGAACGTAAAGGCTCCTGCAACTGCTCCTGCAGACTTACGAACAAACACAACAGTAGCACCAACAGGATAAGCATCCCAACCTGTGTAACTAGCGTATGTAGCAATCTCCCACACAGTACGTTGAATGTTACTAGCAGCAGTAAGAGGTACAGTAAAGGCAGTACCATTCAAAGTAATAGTACAGTTAGAAGCTGACGTAGCACCTGTTGTTACAGTAAGAGTCTGCGTTTCTCGAACTCCATTCTTAACGTGAAGGATACCAAAAGATGTGTCAGATAAATTATTAGTATCTCCATAACCAAAATACACTCCATCTTCAGCATGACCTACACCTGCCAGTTGATAACTGTTAGCTACAGGAGTAGTATATTTAGCGGTATAACGAGCAATAACACCTTGACCCGGACGATACCGCAATCTCTTACGACCTAACAAAACACCTTGAGAATAGATCGTAGTACCAGTAGAACAAGAGAACAGGTTACTTGTACCAGTTACAGCACCACTACCTGAAGTAGTAGAAGTTACTTGACCTGCGTTGATACCATAAACAGCATCAGTCTGGAATACCGGATAAATACTTTCAGTATGAATAGAACCGAAAGGAAGTCGAGGCCCATGAATAGCAACTTCCATATGCCCTTCAGCAGTGACAGGTACGGCAACTACAGTGCCATCATCTTGAGTACCATATAGAACACCTGAATTATAACTCATATCTTATTATACCATTATCCAAGTAGTTGCAGTAGCACATCGGAAGGTAATTGATTCACCTTGAACTGATATGACTACTGAAGTGTCTGTTGTAGAGGTAGGAGTAAGAATAGTATCACTACCTGCTCTCTGTATTGTTACATTACCTGTTGTAGCTAAAGTAACTGTCCAATCAAATCCAATCCTAGAACCTGATGCTGCAGGAAGAGTCATTGTCTTACCAGTAGCATTGACTATTGTAGTTCTATATGAGTCACTAAGAGTAGTATCAACTGATACTGTCTGTACTGTATGAGCAGATAGAACAAGTGCAGAATACTCAGCTGATGTTAGATGGTAGTACTCTCCAGTGGTTCCACCCTGTAATGCCTGTAGGTTCTGATGACTTCTACTAGCAATCGAAGTAATGTTAGAACCTGCAAAGTCAATAACAGCCCACGGTACTGAACCTGTTTGACTGATATAGTTACGAAGCTGTCGATACCAATCTAACCAAGCATACGATCCGGGGGAGTCTTGGAGTGGGGGTGGTGGTAAAACGGGCATTAACTAAACCCCAGATCTACTTCCATTTCCAGAGACTCAACCCTGAATGGATTGTTACTTGTATGTGCAATACGGAAAGCCCGTCTACGGAACGAACCTAGATTAGTAATGAAAGGTCTACTGGTCATAGTAAGAGTACGTCCTGAATTCCATGTAACGTAGTCATCATCAGACCAGTATATCGTACAACTGTCTCCTGATACCAGATCACCAACCAGATTCAGGTTATGTACGAACTTACGATTCATAGTTTCAAAGTCAATCTTCTTGGTGTATATATCTACATTGATAGCAGAACCATCATCCTGATACGTTAGAGGGTCAAGGTTATATAGTTTCCCGTTTGTTGCATGGAGAAGGGTAGGCTTACCGATATTAGAATCAGCAAGATACTTTCCAGCAAATACTGCAGAACCACTTTTCCATTCATGCCAAGTCTTTTCTTCAAGGTCATATACAAGGCTCGTGTTGGTTAGATTAATCAAGTAGAAGAGATGACCTCCAGTACGCAGTCCAAAGCCTGTAGCGGACGTTATAGCCGTACCCTCGGCGTCAATTATACGCTCGATAAACTCAGTACTAATCTTCTTAGGCTGGAAGCCTTCTACAACCCAGATAGCACGACCACCTGATTCAGATTGAGAAATGAACATACAGAACTTCTCATTCTGGTATGTAGCATACGGAGCAGCAATTCCCATTTGAAGAGCAGCACCTTCGTTCCGTTCAAACGGAGATCCAGTAGCTAGTCCAGCATCCCAGAAGAACTCACTGGAGTATGTGCCTAGTGCAATGAACATATTGTTTTGACGCAAGAGGCAACTGATATTGTCTGGATACATCTCAGCACTTACGAAGTTACCAGTAGCCCAACCATATACATTATCTACGTCAGAGTTATATATATCCTGACTATTAGCAGCAGCCAACAACATGTACCCGTCAAAGAAGATAGGAGTAGGAATATGAGGTGTTGGGAATCCACCATAAGAACCCGAGCAAGTCCAAGTAACACTCCCATCTACAACAGTAGTATCAACAGTAGTAGGCCATGTAGGTTGACTACCACTGGAAGTACCTGCTGTAGTAACAGTATAGTAGTATCCGTTATCTACAGTAGGAATACGTTTAGCACCTAATGAGTAAGCAGTACTACCTGCCCATGCAGAGTAAGTCTGATTAACCTGTGTTACTGTACCTGCTGTGTCAATCACATAACCATTAGTACCATCACAAAGGAATAGATAGGATACACCTGCATTATCGAACTCACAGAAACCACACTGCCCAGAGCTAGTAGAGAGCGTCTGTTTCTCAGTAGTATTCTCGTAAAGCTTATTAGCTATAACTGTGTAGAAAGCACCATCAAAGTAATGTGCTCCACGAGCAGTACCAGTTACTCCGACGTTAGTATTAAGAACCAATCCCGGACGTTTAACTACATAACTTTTCTTGGAATCATTCAGTTCATCTTTGATTGATTCTTGATAACAGTTAATGTATCGTTGATCTTTATTTACTGCACTGGAACGGTACATCGTATGACCAGCCAGAGCAATCCTCTGGGGTACCGACTTACCTCCGTCAAGTGATTTAGATTTTCTAGCCATCACCAACCACGACGTTCAACTTGAAAATACATCGAACCTTCTTCCGTTCCGAAGGACAGAGCCTCATCTTTCAACTGCCTAGCCCTAGATTTAATATCGTTACGATCTTCGATAGGAACACCATACTCAGGAGCAAGACGATCAGCAAGACCAAACTTCAGTGCATCAAACCATTCTTGGGGGAAATCCGGTTCATCTGTGCTGGTGTCAAAGTCTTCAAATGGCCGTTGATACACAATAACAATATTGCGGTCAGATGCAACAGTAGTATCAGGAACTGGGTATACATGGAGAACTCCGTATGTTCGTAGAGGCTCATAGAAAATCTGAACTGGTTGTCCTGCCTGTGTTTTATTACCAAGAAGATTATACTGATCCCTCGTTACGATAGTAAGGGGGATGTCAAGGCTAGTAGAAGTATTGTGAAGGAAAGCCTGAATTATCTTCATGGGCTTTGGAGTATTAACTGTTTGTCCTTCTCCAATGTTATACGTAGCAGCAGCATTGGTCAGTGTAACTGTGTATTGCTTAATAGCCCACAGAGGCATACCCTCTGCCATGTAAGCTTTAGTAAGATAGTTAAGAGCTTCAGCAGCTTCAGTATACTGATCTGATGTGGGAGTTTCACCTTGAGCTATAGCCCCACAAATACGAAGAGCACCCTTGATAAGAGTGTTCCGATCTGTTGCATAATTGGTCGACCCGCTAGTTGCCATACTAATCCTTTACAAATAATGCACGTTCAGATTCACGTCGTTTTGTTAGTCCGGGTAGTTCTTTTCCACCAGCTTTGTTCCATCGAGCAAATTGTTCAGAAGCACCCTTGTAATCTTTAGCATTAAGCTTGGTTAAAAGAGTTGACTTTTTGAACGCTCCTATACCTACATTATACACGAAACAGCAGAGAGAGTCAAATTGATTTTGAGTCAGTGGAACCTTTACGTTCTCATTAATAGCATCTGCAAACCGTTTAACATCGCGGATGAGATACTGTTCAGCATCGTGCTCAGAGCACGTATCACCTTGTTTAACATTGTCAGTTGTTCCATAACCAATAGTCCAGACGTTCGCTGGACAGAGATAAGAATTCTTACGAAAACCCTCGAAGGTTTTAATAAGCTCATAACAACTACTTGATGGAATATATATCATCGAATGTAAGATACTATTCCAAGCAGATACTGCACAACCAATCCGGCAGCAATAACACCAGTAATAGGTAACGTAACCCTCTGCCAGAGCTTATCCAACTTGTTCTCGATGTTACTTTCCAAGAGTCGCATTTCAGTCTTAGAAGCAAACTCATTCGCCATCTCCTCACGAAGCTCTTTAGTTCCCTCAGCACGAGCACGTTCATGTTGTTGCAACAGAGAATAGATCGAATCAATCTTAACCTTTACCTCGGCAACAGCAACAGTAGTCTTATTATCGTTCTCCTTAATCAAACGCTCCATGTCACTCATGCGTTGCTTGGCAACCTCTCTAGCTACAAGGTGCATTGCTTCATCCTCGGTAAAGATCTTTTCACCCATCGCTTACTCCGGTGCAGGTTCGGGTTCAGGAGTCGGTTCTGGCTCCGGGATCACAATCAGCGTAGCCCGTAACGCAGCGATAGAAGCCTCCAAAGCTACAGCCCTTGTATTATCACCAGACACAATCGCCTCACGAACACAACGATCCTGAGTGGCTTCCAAAGCAGCTATCTGAGCCTTGACCTTGCTGTTGAATGCTTGATCTAGTTGCTCTTGTGGCTTAGGCGTAGAGATCAGATAAGGTACTTCATCAATCTCTTGGTTGTAGTGAGTCTCGTCAGGCATACGCTCTGGATCAGCGATCTCAATGACGTTAGCCGCTTGTCGAATCTCAGGGGTATCGAGGCGGCTGAAACCTGCGTAAGCGGAATGAATGTTGACCCGACGGCCAGTTTCGCTACATATAAACATGGTGTTTCTCCTTTTGAAAATTAACGTGCGTTGGCGTAAGCCAAAGGTGACTCGGCAAATGCGCAAAATATGTAAGTGTCAGAGGTGTTGTTAAATCCGCTGTAGGTACTTCTATGTTTGAACCCATTGGAAGTAATGTCATACACGGGTGAATCGTTTGACTCAGCTCCTGCGCCTTCAGCTTGAAGGTTCCTACCGCCTACGTTGTAGGTATCTCTGGCTGTATCTTCTATGTACCAACCTGTAGCTCCGTTTGTTTTCTTGACCATAATCCACCTCGGCCTAAACCCACAATACACAAACGGCCCATCAGCCGATCCATTCCCCGTATAACTCCCGAACTTACTGAACCCGGCGACTTCGGCGAAGCAGTACACAATCATTCGCCCTGTTCCGGCGTTGTACCAAGATGTGCCGAGGGTAAGTACCGTGGAGGTTGGGGTTGTACTGGCCCACGCATTGACATTGGTAGAAGCCGCTGCTGTGCTGTTAAGTACAAGTTGTTGGGTATTCGCAAGACTTGAGTGATACACCCGCCAATCATCTGCAACGTCATACATCCTTGCCAACATAAACTTAGGTACTGCACCAAGTCCATGTGTAGCAGTGCCAAGTGCATTGGAACTTAATGGGTTGGTTTCAACAATGGAGATACCTGCCGTAGCGTTGACTGAGTATGTGACCCCACCAAGGCTTCCAGTTCCTGTACCAGATACCGCAGTGCCACCTGCTTTCCACATCCAGTCGATGTAGGTAGCAGCGTTAGTGTTCATCTGCGCCAGAGCACCACCAGAGTACCCATCGGAGTTGAATGCAGTCAGTCCCGTTGCTTCGGTGGATTGGACAACCGTATTATTGCTCTCGATCTGTTTGGTAGTCCC